>ORMF010472673.1_pt1 | contig 142481 bp, 118 predicted proteins | sample 1779871 | NCBI WGS metagenome assembly ORMF01 (sample SAMEA104232316, study PRJEB22302) | groundwater metagenome | biome: forest; feature: aquifer; material: groundwater | place: USA | collected 2011-08-07 | depth 5.4 m | reverse complement strand
CTCTGCGTTTTTTGGAGTGTTGACGATTATTGCCACATACTTTCTGACAAAACGGCTTTTTCCAAATTCCCAAACCTTTACCATAAAAAACCTACAATTTGGTATTCCAGAGGTAGCTGCTCTGCTTTTAGCAATATCCCCGTGGCATCTACAATTTTCTCGAATTGGTTTTGAGTCGAACATCGCAGTAGCACTAAATATATTTGGTGCTCTCTTTTTTCTACTTGCCCTAAAGCGGCCAGTTTTTCTTTTATTCTCTGCGGCAATATTTGCTCTCAATCTTTATATGTATCAAAGTAGCAAGGTCTTTGTTCCTCTTCTTGTTTTAACTCTAGTTGTTATTTATCGAAAAGAGCTTTTTGCAACCTCAAAAAAATTTCTTTTTTCATCTGTTATTATAGGTATTTTTATTGCATTTCCAATGGCGTTATATATGGTTGGAAGTTCCGAGGCGTTAGCTAGAGCACAGGGAGTTAGTATTTTTTCTGATACAACCTCCTTTTTAGCGGAGAATGCAAAACGTTTACAAGAAGACAGAGAAAAAAATGATTTGCTGGGACTAGTGCTTGACAATAGACGTATTTTATATGTAAGAGAAATTGTCTCAGGATACATTTCGCACTTTGATCTCAACTGGTTATTTATTAAAGGTGATATTGCCAGGCATCATGCTCCATATATGGGGCTATTGTACTTGTGTGAGCTGCCATTCTTGCTTATTGGTATATATCAGCTTGTCTTTGCTTCCCAAAAGCAGGGAGTTAGTATAAAAACAAAAGCACTTATTTTTTCTTGGTTTTTACTAGCACCTATTCCTGCATCTATTACAAGTGGAGTTCCTCACGCAGTTCGTACATTAAACTTCTTACCTACATTTCAGATTTTTACTGCTTTTGGGATTTTTGTCTTTTTAACATATGTGTTTCGTTTAAAGCATGGGATATTTGGTATTAGATCTCGTTTTATACTTTATGGAATGTGTTTTATAGTAATCACGTTTAATTTTATTTATTATCTTAATCAATATTTTGTTCAGCAAAATTATTTCGTTTCTGCTGATTGGCAATATGGATATAAAGAGGCTGTGTTTGAGGTTAAAAATATAGAAAATAAGTACGATAAAATTATCGTAAGCAACAAGCCGCATCTAGATCAATCATATATGTTTTTCCTTTTTTATCTTCAATATCCACCGGACAAATATCAAAAAGAGGCTATATACAAATCAGGGGGATTTCGAGAAAATCATGTATACGGAAAGTTTATGTTTCGCCCAATAATTTGGGAAACAGAAGAAAAAAATGGCAAAACTCTTTTTATGGGTTTGCCAGAAGATTTTCCAAGTGAGGCTAAAATCATTAAAACTATTAATTTTCTTGATGGAAAACCTGCAATCAAAATTGTCGAGGGATGAATATCATTCATATGTCTCTTTGTAAAAAATATCTTCCTGTAATTTTTTTGTCAATAATTTTTATTGCACATCTTTTTTTTCGTTTTTATCAAATTGAAGAACGAAATACCTTTGGATGGGATCAAGTAGATAATGCCTGGGCAGCCAAAAACATTATTGTAGATCATAATTATCCACTCCTTGGAATGACTGCTAAAGGAAATAGCGGAGTTCAGATAGGCCCTGCCTATTATTATCTAATAGCAATATTTTATTTTTTTACAAATCTTGATCCAATTGCATCAGGAATTTTTGCTGGGGTAACTAGCATTCTCACCTTTTTGTTATTGTTTTATGTGGCAAAAAAATTATTTTCATTTCCTACAGCCTTATGTGCAGTATTTATCTATACCATATCAATTTTTATCATACATGCAGATCGGGTTCAGTGGCCAGTAAATTTTATTACACCTGTATCTCTTGTTGTTTTTTATAGTTTATATCGTGTTCTCACCGGAAGCGTAAAATATTTTCTTGTTTTAGCCTTAAGTGTTGGATTTTCATTTCATGTACATTTTACCGCAATCTTTTTTCCTCTTATTGTACTATGTACAATTCCATTTTTCCCAAGAAATAAGATAGCTATAAGATATATGTTATTTTCTATTCCAGTATTTTTTGTATGGTTTTTACCAAACATATTATTTGAAGTAATTACTAAAGGAGAGTCGTCTAAAAATTTGCTTTCATATGTAAACACTTACTATCATGGACTTCATTTACGAAGAGTAATGCAGCTTGCTCATGATGCTTTTATTCAGTTTGAACAAGTTTTATTTTTCAGATTCTTAAGATCATTTGTCTTTATTTTTTTTCCACTTTTCACGTTTTTTTATTTGTTAAAAGAAAAATCAAGAGAAAGAATTATCCTTTGTTATGTAATTGGATTATGGTTTCTTATTCCATGGTTGGTTTTTGCAGTTTATAGTGGAGAAATCACTGACTACTATTTTTCCTCAACTCGGCCAATAGTAATTATGATTCTTGCTTATATAACAGTGAGGATATTTTTTATAAGAAATATGTTACCAAAAATTATTCTTATTATTTTTTGGACATCTTATACAGTAATTAACATACAAAACTTTTTTGCTCTTGAAGATCGACAAAATTTAAAAGTACAAAAAATGAAAGTAAAAAGCGTAATACAAAACGGTGGGTACATTGACTTTGTGCATGGTTCAGCAGATTCATATCTTTATTATATATATACAAAAAAATAATGAGCCGCTTTATATTTGTTGTAACTATTGTATTAGCAGTTTTTTTACGTTTCTATAACTTATCTCTAGTTCCTCCAAGTCTATCACTTGATGAGGTTTCGATAGGTTACAATGCATACTCTATTTTAAAAACAGGAGTTGATGAGTATGGGAATACGTTTCCAATACTTCTTCGGGCATATGATGATTGGCGACCTGCCTTGTATGTTTATTTAGTAGTACCATTTCTTTATGTATTTGGTTTAACAACATTTGCAGTTCGTCTTCCGTCGGTTATTCTTTCAATCCTTACCGTAGTAGCTACATATTTCCTTGTTTTGCAAATATTTAAAAAATGGCAGCATGCTTCTTTATTAGGCATTTTGACGTCATTGTTTTTAGCAATCAGTCCATGGCATATTTATTTGTCTCGCCTCGGTCATGAAGCAAACGCTGGTTTTGCATTTTTTATTTTCAGTGTCTTTTTCTTTTTTCGAAACAACATATACATCTTTTTTCTTTTTTTCGCTTTATCGTTTGCATCGTATCAATCCGAGAAAATATTTCTACCACTTTTTTTTATGGTTCTTTTTTTTCTATTTAAGGAAAGATTTTTACAAAGAAAAAAAGAAGTAATATTAGGAGCTTGTATAGCTGTCGCTATTCTTTTTCCTTTTGTTAAAGCCTCAATTGCGCCAAATGCTCTCATTCGATTTAAGGCAACAAACATACTTGAAAGCAATAGAGATAGATTTGAAAAGGAAGCATTTATTCTTGCTGATGCAGTAAAAGATAATAATATTTTTGGTCAAATCTTACATAATAGAAGAGTAGTTGCCGCAACAATAATAGCTGAAGGATACTTGTCGCATTTTAACCCCTTCTGGTTATTTGCTAATTTCTCTGCAGATAGGCATAAAGTACCGGATCTTGGCCTTTTCTACTTATGGGAAGGATTGAGTATTCTTGTTGGAATTGTTGCTCTTGTAAAAGAAAAAATAAATAAAAACATAAAACTTTTTTTGCTTTCTTGGGTACTTCTTGCACCATTACCTGCTGCGATTACTTCTGATGCTCCTCATGCAATGAGGATATATACATTGTTGCCAGTACCTCAGATCTTAGCAGGGATTGGGATTTTACAGATATTTTCTTTTTTAAAGAAATATCAATACGCAAAACACTTTTTATTTATTCTATTTTTCTTATTTATCACAAGTAGCGTATTCTATTTTTCTTATAAATATTTTGTTATTTTTCCCAAAACACAATCTTCTTCTTTTCAATATGCTTTATCTCAAGCAATCCCTTTTGTTTTAGAGAAAGAAAAGAAGTATAATAAAATTGTATTCTCAAATCAAGATAGCCTTTATCAATCATATATGTTTTTTTTGTTTTTTAGTCGCTACGATCCACATCTTTATCAAAAACAAGGTGGAACAGTTTCAGGCGGATTTGAAGAAACACACACATTTGATAAATATGAATTTCGCCCAATATCATATAGTATTGAAAAAGAAAAAACGCTTCTTATTGGTAATGTGTTAGATTTTCCTAAAGACAAAAAACCAATGATGGTATTTACTAATCTTGATGGTAAAGAAGTGATTAAAGTAATTGAGCGATGAAAAAATTACAGGTTTTTTTATTTATTTTTCTTTTAGTATTCTTAAGTCTTATTCCCCGTGTTACCGATTTGGTAAGCAAGAATTATTTATTTGGTTTTGATCAGGGAAGAGATTATCTTGCTGTTAAAAATATTGTTGTAGATAGAAAACTCACTCTTATAGGTTCAGAAATTGGCGCAGGAGCTGCTGGATTTAAAGGGATCTTTCATGGACCTTTCCATTATTATTTTCTTGCAATCCCTTTTATTATACTTGATGGGGATCCATATGGAGGAATTGTTTTAACCTTTTTATACGGTATAACTGCGATACTTCTTAGTTTTTATTTGGGAAGATCATTATTTGGCCTGTATGGTGGTCTTGTAGCAGCAATGCTTGTTGCTATTTCTCCTCCGTTTATTTCTTACTCTCGATTTGTATGGAATTCTCATGGATCGGTTGTATTTATTCTTCTAGCATTCTTTTGCGTATATAAGATTTCCTTTGGAACAAAATATATGGGTAGATATACCTTTTTAGCTGCCTTTTTTTCTGGGTTTGTCTACAACTTCCAATTAGCCATTGCAATTCCGATGTGTACTGCTCTTTTACTGTATAGCGTATTCATTTTAAAGATAAGAAAATATAAACTATATCTTTTATTATTCATTGGTTTTCTCTTAGGTTTTTTGCCAATGCTTATGTTTGAAGTAAGACACGACTTTAATGCTTCTAGAGGTATTATCGAATATACATTTCAGAATGAAAAAACTCCACTTACAGCAAAGTTTATAGAGCTTGTAGCAAAAGACAGATTTGGTCTTTTTTTGTATAATTTTTTAGATACATTTCCTCGTTTGCCTTATATTACAACGCAATTTACAATAGTAATCTTTTTCATACTATTTTTATTTTTCTTCATACGAGAGAAAAACCTCCAAATGAAACATTTTTTATCATATTTATTCATTCTACCATTTGTTCATTTCCTCGTATTATTTCTTTTAAGAAACACAGCATATATTTACTATCTTATAGATCTTAATTTTGTATATATCTTTTTGTTTTCTTATATTATTGTCTCTTCTTATATACACAAAAAGCATTTTTTATATATTGTACTTATCGTGGTTTTTTCAGGATTAGTTGCTCAGGGAGCAAAAAGCGCGATTAAAACATTTCTCTATGATTACAAAGACTATGGAGGAGATGCGAAAATTAAAGGGAAAATAAATCTTATAGATGAGATTTACAAAGATGCAAAAGGAGAAAAGTTTGGGCTTCTTGTTTTTAGTCCACCTATTTATACGTACCCATATGATTATGTAATTTGGTGGCATGGTTCAAAAAAATATCATTATATTCCCCATCAAGAAAAGAAGGGATTATTTTATCTTGCAATAGAAAAAGACGGATCAAAACCATGGACTTATAAAGGATGGTTAGAGACAGTTATAAAAACTGGTAAAGTAATAGAAACAAGACAGTTACCAAGTGGATTTATTTTAGAAAAACGTATTGGAGAGTAACGTGTTAGATAAAAAATATCTGTTATGGGTTAGTATTTGTATTTTGCTACTTTTTCCACTTTTCGACCTTTTTCATCCTGGATTACCAATAACACATGATGGGCAAGATCATGTCGCCCGTATTGCAAATTTCTATCAAAGTCTTACAGAAGGAACTGTTGTTCCTCGATGGGCAGCAAATTTGAATTGGGGATATGGACATCCAATTCTTATGTTTTTGTATCCGCTCCCTTCTTATTTGGCATCTTTTTTCCATTTTTTTGGTTTTTCTTTTATCGATAGTTTAAAAGTCGTGTTTGGACTAGCGTTTATCGCAAGCGGTATCACAATGTATGTATGGATAAAAGAAATGTTGGGACAAGAGGAGGGACTTATTGCAGGAGCCCTTTATATGTATGCTCCATATCGATTTGTCGATTTGTATGTAAGAGGAGCAATTGGTGAGCATGTTGCATTTGTGTTTCCTCCACTTATTTTTTATTTTTTTCTGAAGCTCTCAAAAAGATATTCTTATTGGTATGTCGTTTTTGGTTCTTTATCAGTTGCTGGGCTTATTCTTTCGCATAACGCAATAACACTCATGTTTCTACCTTTTATGTTGTTCTATGCGGGGTATTTGTGCTGGATACACAGAGATAAGAGAAAACAGATCGTATTATCTTATTGTTCTATTATTGTTTTGGGTTTTGGAATTTCAGCATTCTTTTTGATTCCAGCATTTTTTGAGGGAAAATATACGCTTCGAGATATTGTAACAAAAGGTGAATATCAAAATCGGTTTGTCACGTCAGTTAGTGATTTTATATATGGAGTATGGAATTATGGAGGTACTGGCAAATTTAGCGTGCAAGTTGGGATCTTGCAATGGGCTTCAGTCTTTTTTGCTCTCCCAACTGCAATAGTTTTAAAAAAGAAAAAAAGAGACATTATAGTGTTGGTAACATTATGTATCGCTTTTTGGTTTGTTCTTTTTCTTATGACAACTGCTTCAAAGCCAATTTGGGAAATTATTACTACAATGCAAAAATTCCAGTTTCCATGGCGACTTCTTTCTTTAACAGTATTTATTACAGCTGTTATTGGTGCTTTTTGTATTTCTTTCTTAACAAAAAAAATAAAAACATTTATCCTATTTCTTAGTATTTTTTTGATACTTTTTTTAAACAGGGAATATTGGCACGCAAACGGTTATATGTATAAAGATGACCAGTTTTTTAAAAATATATATTTTGGAACAACAGATACTGGTGAGAGTGCTCCTATTTGGTCTGTTCGGTTTATGGAACAACCGCCAAAGTCAAGAACTGAGATAATAGGAGGGGAAGCAACAGTTTCAGAGCATAAAAGAACATCTACAGAGCATGTGTATGAGATTGATGTTTTAACAGATAAAGCACAGATTCGGGAAAATACACTCTATTTTCCTGGCTGGGTTGTAAAAGTAGATAATAAGCCTACAATTGTTGAGTTTCAATCCCAAGTAAATCGTGGGGTTATGACGTTTTTTCTCGAAAAAGGAAAACACATAGTGACTGTGCAATTTCTTGAAACAAAGCTTCGTTTTATTGCTAATGTAATTAGCATAGCCAGTTTGGCAACCCTTCTGTTTTCCGATATACTAAGAAGAAAGTTATGGCAACGATTTCGATAGTATTAGCAACATATAACGAAGAAAAAAAATTACCTGATTGTCTTGAATCTGTTAAGAATATTGCAGATGAGATTGTTATTGTGGATGGAAGTTCAAAAGACAATACAGTACAAGTCGCCAAGCAGTATGGCGCAAAAGTCACTGTAACAAATAATCCTCCAATATTTCACATCAACAAGCAGAAAGCCATAGATAAGGCAACAAAAGAGTGGATTTTGCAACTGGATGGGGATGAGAGAGTAACAGCAGAATTGAAAAATGAGATTGAAGATGTAATAAAAAACCACTCAAAAGAGATAAATGGATATTGGATTCCTCGAAAAAATTGGTTTTTAGGTAGATATTTAATGAAAGGTGGGCAATATCCTGACTATACACTCCGACTCTACAAAAGAGGTAAGGGGAGATTACCTCAAAAGAGTGTGCATGAACAAGCTATTGTAGAAGGTGAAGTAGGGTATTTAAAAAACCCACTTCTACATATTGCATACCCAAGTTTTGTTGATTATCTTACAAGATTTGATCGTTATACAAACTTAATTGCAACCGAGTTAAGAGAAAATAAAGCAGGAAGAGGTCCCTATGCAATAGCAAAGCATCTATTTTTTTTGCCAACATGGTGGTTTCTTTTGACATATATTCGTCATAAGGGTTTTATGGATTCTTGGCAAGGCTTTATCTTTTCTTTCTTTTCCGCTATGAGGTTTCCTGTAGCATACGCAAAATATTTAGGTATTAATAAATGAAGTTTTTTGTTGGTGTACTCCTCGTGTTTTTTTTATTGTTTCCTTTACCTGTTTTTGCTGAATCTTCTTATGTTTTACCCTACCCAAGCTTTATGCCTGGGAGTACCTTGTACGTACTCCATGGTGTATTGGAAAAATTTGAAAAATATTGGTATTTTGGTAACTTTAGTAAATTCATATACAATCTGAAACTTTCAGATAAATATCTTGTTGAAGCTAAGACATTATTTGAATATAAACAATATCTTTTAGGAAGTAAGGCACTTGAAAAATCAAAAACATACTTTGTTGCCGCGTATCGATCTTTAGGAGAAGCAAAGAAAGAAGGAAAAAATATTTCTCAAAAAGAACAGCTTTTAAAAGAAGCAGTTGGAAAGCATATTGAAGTACTTATGCAAGTAAAAGGAATAGTTCCACAGTATTTCAAATGGACACCAGAAAAAGATAGGTCAGAAGAACTTTTTTTATGGAAACAAATTGACGAGGGAGTTGAGATTAGAAAGAATTGTACATGAAGAACATTGTTATTGCACTATATATAGTATTCCTCCTTTTTTTAACTGTATTTTCTTACTCTTTTATAGATCCAGGTCTTTTTTATTTTAAAGACATTTACACAGGTTTTTCTTTTCAAAATAGGGCAATTGTGACAGGTCTTTACGTATTATGTATTTGCATGTTTTTTCTTTTCTACTTTTTCTTTTCTTGGAAAGCATACAAAAATACCTTCCAGATACGTGACGTATTATGGCTAGTAGGAATAACCATAGGTATGCTCTTTTTTTCCTATCCAGCCATGCTTTCGTACGATATTTTTAACTATATTACAACAGCAAAGGTAACATTTTTTTATATGGAAAATCCATACGTTGTTATGCCAATCGAGTTTATTGCCGAACCATTTCTTTCTTATACACATGCAGCAAATAAAATTGCACAGTATGGACCTATGTGGATTATTTTAACAGGAATTCCATATTTTTTGAGTTTTGGAACTGTTCTTGTGATGCTATATGGATTTAAAATATTTGTAGGTATTTTTTATATTGCAACAATTGTTCTTCTTTGGAAAATGACAAAAAATCTTTTTTCAATTGTGCTGTTTGCTCTAAATCCACTTATTGTTATTGAAACCTTAGTAAGTGGACATAATGATATTGTTATGATGTTTTTTGCCCTGCTTTCCTTTTACCTATTAAAAAAGAAAGCAATTGCGCTTGGATCAGTTGCATTAATAATCTCAGTATGTATAAAGTATGCAACAATTTTTCTACTTCCTATTTTTGTATTTGTTATTTGGTCAATTTTTCAAAAACGCAAAATACATTGGGATACAATATTTGTTGCTTGTACAGCAGTAATGTTTCTAGCTTTTATCCTTTCACCGCTTAGAGAAGAGATATATCCTTGGTATGCGTTATGGTTTCTTGCGTTTGTTAGTTTAATTCCTCATAAAAAAACCGTTTTGTATAGCAGTATTGCTTTTTCTTTTGGTTTGCTTCTTCGTTATGTTCCATTCATGTTGATAGGTAGCTATTTGGATCCGACACCAATTATTAAAAATATAGTATCCTTTACCCCTCTTGTATTATTAGGATTTTATTATGTTTTTAAAAAGAAAGTTTGATATTTTTCTTCTTGTAATTTTATTTATTTTTTCTGCTTGGTTGATGAATAAGTCGTTTGGATATAACGAGCAAACAAGTAGTTTTCGTATTAGTAGACATCAAATAGGCGATTTTGGCCTTCACCTTTCAATTATTCGCTCAGTCTCGTGGGGAAATAATTATTTTCCTGTTGAGTCACCATTTTATCCAGGAAAAGCTTTACCATATCATTATTATTTTGATTTCCTGGTTGGACTTTTAGAAAAAATAGGTATACGTATAGATATTGCTTTTAATGGATTAAGTATTTTGTTTTTTACGACACTTTTGTATTTGATATACAAACTTCCGCAAATAATTTTTATTAAAAATAAACTACTTGGTCTTATTTCTGTTTTACTATTTTTATTTCATAGCAATCTTACATTTATTGATTTTTTTAAAGAAAAGAAACTTTCTCTATCTCTTTTTAATGATTTCTGGTTTCTGCCAGATTATATTCACAAGGGCCCATTTGATGGATCAACAATATCTTTATTTTTTACTTTAAACGTTTTTCTTAATCAAAGACATTTTATTGCAGCACTTGTAGTAAGTTTAGGCATTCTCTATTTTCTTCTTCCTTACATTATCAATAATCAAAGATTTTCCTATAAAAAATTAATACTTTTTGGGATAGGTTTAGGTTTCTTGTCACGAGTTCATATGCTTACATTTTTATTTACATTACTTGTTTTATTTCTACTCTTTCTTTTCTTTAAGCGCTTACGGCTTCTTTTGCTTCTTTTTCTTCCCGCATTTATCTTATTCGCTTTTCATCTAAAAGATATCTTGCATCAAGATATAAGCCATGTGTCTTTTCATCTTGGATTTCTCTCGCAGCAACCAGTAACAGTTGACACATTTGTAACATTTTGGTTTGCTAATTTGGGAATAGCAATAATACTTGCTCCGCTAGGCTTTTTCATTTCTGGAAAAAAACAAAAATTAATTTTCTTGAGTATCCTACCGTTATTTATTATTGGTAATTTGTTCCAAGTGAGTTTTCGTATTGATCACAACCATTCATTATTTAATTATTTTATTATTTTTGCCAATTTTTATATTGCATATTTTCTTCTGAATATTTTAAAGAAAAAAACTGCTCTAAGAGTTAGTTTATTTTTTTGTTTATTTTTTCTGTTAACAATATCAGGTTTAATAGATTTGATGGCGGTAAAAAATGATTTTCAATATCCATATGTTGATGCGCCAAAAAATAGAGTTATGGAATGGATTAAAAATAATACAAAGCAAGATGATATATTTCTTTCAAGGCAAGAAATATTAGACCCAGTGACTATTAGTGGTAGAAGAAATTATTTTGGGCATAATTACTACCTTTCTGTAATGGGCTATAATTACAGAGAAAGAGAAGAAAAAACAAAATTATTTTTTGAAGCAAGCACACCTGAGGTATTTACAAGCATGAAGAATGAGGGCATTTCATACATAACAATCCCACCAAAAGAAGTTGTAGATTTTACATATGTTGTTAACAAGGAATTTCTAGAGAAAAATCTTAAAAAAACCTATCAAGATAGCGATATTATTATTTATAAACTGTGAAACGTTTTTTAATACCCTTTTTAATTTTTAGTATTGTTTTTTTTGTTTATTTTAGTGTAGCAACACAATATACATTTAAACCAAAGTGGGCACTAGATTATTTTAATCAATTTGCACAGTCGCTTTTACATTTTCGTCTTGATCTCCCACAACCACAAGGCACGTATGATCTTGCATATTACAAAGGAAGTTGGTATTTGCAATGGGGATTTTTGCCATCCTTACTTCTTATTCCTTTTCAGTTTCTTCTGGGTCGATTTATTCCTACTATTTATATTAATGTATGCATTGCAAGTATAAATGTAGTACTTTTTTACCTTCTTCTTAAAAGAGTAAAGAAAGAATTTTTACCAAATCTTTCTTTGTTTGGAATACTTTTATTTATCGTGCTTTTTGCCTTTGGCACAACGCATTTTTACATAGGAACCCTTGGCGGAGTATGGCATGTAAGTCAAATGACCTCATTTTTTCTTAGTTTACTTGCTTTATATATTATCTTTAAAAAGGAGCGAAAGCCAATTGATTATATTGTAAGCGCGATATTATATAGTATGTCACTTATAGGAAGACCAACAGGGTTTTTGCTTATAACGCTTCCTATTTTTTTATATCTCTGGGAAGTGTTTTACAAAGAAGACGTATGGAAGCAAAGATTTTATTTTTTAAAAAAAGCATGTATTATCTTTGGCCTTCCAATTCTTATCTTTGGCTCTATTTTTCTCTTGTATAACTATCTTCGTTTTAACAATATATTTGAATATGGCTATTCATATCTTAGCGATCAGGCATCTCTTATTAAGCAGCGGGGAAGTATAAGCTCTGTTAGCAATATTCCACAAAATGCGTGGTATATGTTTTTTGAAACACCGAATCTTACGTTTATGAATGGTTTCCGCCTGAATTTTAACTTGCAAGGAAACTCTATTTTCTTTTTAACTCCTCCACTACTGGCTATTTTCTTAGCTTCTCCAATAGGGAAAAAAGGAAGAGATTTTTTTGTAAACCCTTACATTACGAGTTTATGGTTTGCCTCGATTATTACAACGGTTCCAATTCTTATGCATTTTAGTAGTGGATGGATGCAATTTGGTTATAGGTATTCATTAGATATTACACCTTTGCTTTTACTCTTATCTCTTTTTGGAATAAAAGGTAAAATAAATGTGCTTTATCTTTTTGGAATATTATTTGCAGTCGGGATGCATCTATTGGGTATCCACGCGCTAATGTAGATATGATTATAAGAAAAATTAATATGTATCTTCTCTTCATTTTTTTACTCTCTATTGCTGCCGGTTACGCACTATTGTATTCAGGTTTGCCTCCAACACATGATGGTGAATATCACGTCGTACGATTTTACGAGTTTGATAAAACGTTGCGAGATGGAGATTGGTATCCTCGTTGGGCATCTGATTTTAATAAGGGATATGGAATCCCACTGTTTAATTACGTGTATCCATTACCCAATTATATTGCCTCTTTTTTTCATTTTCTGGGATTTAGTTTTATTGATACATTTAAGCTTAATATGTTTGTTGCCACAATAGTGGGGGGGATATTTTTTTATCTTTGGGCAAGGAATTATTGGAAGGATATAGGCGGTGTTGTTGGAGCAGTATTTTATATATTTTCTCCCTATAGATTTGTGGATATGTATGTTCGAGGATCAGTTGGTGAGGTGTGGGCCCTTGCGTTTTTTCCAGCCTTTTTGTGGTCTATACAAACATTGTATGTTAAAAAAAATGCTTTGTATATTGTAAGCTCGGGAGTATTTTTAAGTCTTATTATCTTTTCTCATAATATTTTAGCATTAATGTTTTTACCCCTTGGACTTTCGTACGGTTTGTACCTTTTTTCAAAAGAAAGCAAAAAAAACATACTTCTCTTTCTTTTTCCAAGCATTCTTTTGGGATTTGGGCTTTCTTCTATTTTTTGGCTCCCTGCTCTTTTTGAGCAAGAGTATGTAAAAGGATTGCAGATTTATAGTGTTGAAAAGAATTTTCCAGAAGTGTATCAGTTGCTTATTCCTTCATGGGGAACTGGTTTTTCTGAAGGAGGTTTAGAAAATCAGATGTCTTTCCAAATAGGCATAGCAAATTTAGGAGCAGTACTATTAAGTTTTTTCACAATTGTTGTTCTCTATAAAAAGAAAGATAAACGTTTCACTATTCTACTTTTTTTCCTTTGTTGGTTTTTTCTCGTTTTATTCTTGCTTCTTAAAGCTTCAATAGGAATATGGCAAAACATTCCATTTATGGATTACTTTCAGTTTCCATGGAGATTCTTAAGTCTCATTATTCTTATAACATCATTTCTTGCCGGAGCAATATTTTCGATTTGGCAGTCAAAAATTCTTGCAGGTTTTCTTATCCTCTTTACGGTTTTATTAAGTTTAGGTTATGCAAAACCTGCTTATTACCATCAAAGAGATGATTTGTACTATCTTACAAGAGCAAATTTTATTGAAGGAACTAATAGCGTTGGTGACTTTTTTAATACTATCTGGTTTAATACAAATCTTTCAAAAAAAAGTGAAAAGTTCTCTTTTGCAAACGGAGAAGGAAAAATAAATATAACAAGCAAAAAAACTACGAAGTATAAAGCTACAATTACTACAACTTTACCTAGTGAAATTATTGTTAATACAGCATATTTTCCTGGTTGGATGCTTACCGTTGATGGAAAGTCTAATCCTTTATATAGGGATAAGGATGGAGTAATGCGTTTTTCTATATCACCAGGTGAACATAATATTGTTCTTTGGCTTTCTAATACAAATATACAGCAAATTGGAACAAGTATTTTTTTCTCCTCTTTACTACTTTTTACATCCTTATTAATTTATTATCGTGTTATAATAAAAAAGTGAAGATTGCCATTGATCAAACACCTCTTGTTGATAAGTCTAGTATGGCTCATAGAGTAAGAGGAACTGGATTTTATATTAAAAATTTAGAGAAATCATTGTTGGAATATTATTCTAATAATAAATATACTTTTTTTACTCGAGGAGAAGCATTGCCAAATGATATTAGCCTGGTCCACTTTCCATATTTTGAGCCGTTTTTTGTTACACTACCAGTAGTAAAAAAACATACAACAGTTGTTACTGTTCATGATTTAACCCCACTTGTTTTTCCAAAAGAATTTCCTTATGGCTACAAAGGTCTATTCAAGTGGTGGATACAAAAAATATCGTTAAAAAGGGTAGATGCGATAATAGCAGATTCTGAGTGTTCAAGACAGGATATCATTCGTCTTGTAAAAATTCCAGAAGAGAAGGTATTTACTGTGTATCTTGCTGCGTCTGAGGAATTTAGTGTAATAGATGATAAAACAAAATTTCTTCACATAAGAAAAAAATACAATCTTCCAGAAAAATTTGCTTTGTATGTTGGTGATGTGACATGGAATAAAAACTTACCAAGACTTCTTAGAGCAGTAGAAGAAGCAAGGATTCCACTTGTGATGGTGGGAAAAGCACTGGTAAATAAGAAATTCGATAAAAATAATTTCTGGAATAAAGATCTTGTAACGGTGCAAGAAATTGCGGAAAAAAACTCACTTATCGTTATAGTCGGATTTGTACCAACCGAAGATTTGGTTTTACTTTACAATATGGCAGAAGTTTTTGTCATGCCCTCTTTATATGAAGGTTTTGGTTTGCCAATATTGGAAGCTATGCAATGTGGATGTCCTGTTGTAGCAACAAAAGAAGGGTCAATTCCAGAAGTGGTAGAAGATGCGGGTATCTACGTTGATGCGTATAATGTAACTAAAATTGCAAAAGGAATTAAAAAGGTTTTTTTGGAAAGTGATTTGCGGAAGAAACTTTCACTGTTGGGACAAGCGCAAGCAAAAAAGTTTTCATGGAAGAAAACTGCTACTGATACAATGCGGGTATATGAAAGTGTAGGAAGAAATGAAAAATAGAATCAAACAAGCAGCAAACCACCCCCTTATATCTGGAAGCATGATTATTTTTGCAGGTTCTTTTTTAGGAAATATTTCTAATTTCCTTTTTAACGTATTTATGAGCAGGAACCTACCATCGCCTTCTGACTACGGTATCTTGTCAAGCCTTATTTCTCTTATGACACTCTCAACTCTTCCTGTTGGAGCAGTATTACCAACACTTGTTTACTTTTCTGCTGCCTATTTTGGTAAAGGCGAGTTGAAAATGGTACGAGGGTTATTTTTAAAGATTACAAAACCATCTGTAATTGTTGGAACAGTTGTTTTTCTTATCTATATTTCATTTAGGGATTACATTGCCATGTTTTTACATATTAAAGATGCATCTCTTATTATTCCAATTGCGTTCATGGTGTATATGGGTTTTATTGGTATAGCAAACCCAGCCTTGTTACAGGCTAAATTAGCATTCACTTTTATTTCTATTTCAAATACTGCTTCTTCATTTTTAAAACTTGGTCTTGGAGTGCTTTTTGTTTTGCTTGGTTACTCTGTAGGTGGAGCAATATGGGCAATTTTTATTGCATCATTTTTAGCCTATATTGCAAGTTATATTCCCTTGCGGTTTCTTTTTAAGAAAGATACAAAAACGCCAAACCTGAGCGTAAGAAGTTTAATTGCGTATGGTGCGCCTGCGACAATTGCATCATTTGGGCTAACCTCACTTATTAATACCGATATTATTTTGGTGAAACATTTTTTTAGTCCAGAACAAGCAGGACTTTACTCATCGCTTTCTTTAGCAGGTAGAGTAATTTATTATTTTTCGGCCCCTATCGGAATGGTTATGTTTCCCCTTATTGTGCAGCGGCATGCAAGAGGAGAAAAATACCATGACGTCTTAGCTCTCTCTTTATTGTTGGTATGCTCTTCTTCGCTTGCAATTACATTTTTCTATTTTATGTTTCCAGCATTTGCCGTAAATGTCTTTACTAAGAGTAGTTCTGCGTCAGCAATTGTTCCCTATGTTGGATTTTTTAGCTTATTTATAACACTTTATGCATTAACATCTGTTTTAGTAAATTTTTATTTATCTATTAAAGAAACAAGAGTATTTATTCCTATTATGTTTGCTGCTATACTCCAAGGAGTTGGTATATGGCTTTTTCATGAAACCTTTATGCAGATTATTTTTGTATCTTTTGCAATAAATACTCTTCTTTTCTTTACACTTCTTTTGTATTATTGGAAATATAACTGGTATGGAAAAAAAGCCAAGTAAAAAGCCAAGTATTATCTCTGTTATTATTCCAGCGTATAAGCAAGATAAAACAATACAAAAAGATTTACTGAGAATAAAAACAGTAATGGATCAAATGCGCTACGATTACGAGATAATTGTAGTCGTTGACGGTTTTTCTGATGATACCTATCAGGAGGCAAAAAAAGTAGCCTCTCCCCGTGTAATTGTTATAGGTTACCAACATAATCATGGGAAAGGTCATGCAGTACGTTTTGGGATGGCAAAAGCTAAAGGAAATGTTATTGCTTTTATTGATTCTGGGATGGATATTAACCCAAATGGTCTTTCAATGCTACTTGAGCATTTTGAATGGTACAATGCAGATATTGTTGTTGGTTCGAAGCTTCATCCAGTGTCAAAAGTAGATTATCCATTCCAAAGAAGAGTGTTGTCTTTGGGATATCGTTTGCTTGTTAAGATACTTTTTGGTCTTCATATCGCTGACACCCAAGTTGGATTAAAACTTTTTAAAAGAAGGGTTTTAGAAGATGTTTTGCCTCGGCTTCTGGTTAAAAAATATGCATTTGATATAGAAATTCTTGCTGTTGCACACAATCTTGGATATAAAAGAATTTACGAGGCACCAATCGAGCTCAATTTTGATTCATCACAAAGTGTTATATCAAAAACCTTGTGGCAAGTAGTATTTCCTATGTTTTTAGATACCCTTGCAGTTTTTTATCGTTTAAAAATTCGTCGATACTACGATACTGGTAACAAAAGAGAATGGCGTTTTGACCCCGAACTCAATTTTAAAGTAAATATTGGGTGAGTTTTTGGCATCTTCTTTACTCGATTCTTGTTGGATGCTATACTAGCCATATTAAAGTATTTTCTGTATGAATCCAAAACAACTCCTGCATGCAATCGCAAGTTTTGAGAAAAAGAATATTCTTGTTATTGGGGATATCATGCTTGATAAGTACACATTTGGCGAAGTTTCTAGAATTTCCCCGGAAGCACCAGTTCCAATATTGCGTAAAACAAGTGAAAAATTTGTTCCTGGAGGTGCAGGAAATGTAGCGAGTAATTTGGCGTCTTTGGGGGCAAGCGTTGAGCTTTGTGGTGTGGTTGGTAATGACCACAACAGGGATGTCTTGTTTGACATATTTAATGAGCAAGGAATTACAACAAAAAATATACTTGTTGATACGAAACGTCCAACAACATTTAAGCACAGATTCGTTTCGGGTGTTTCACATCAGTTATTACGAGTAGATGCAGAAGTTACAGACGAATTAAGAGAAGAAAAAAATACTCTTTTGACATTAGTTGATAATTTTATAAAAGATGTTGATATTGTAATTTTTTCAGATTACGCAAAAGGTGTTTTTTCCGAAGGCCTCACAAAAGAATTAATAAAAATTATTAAAAATGCAAACAAAAAGATAATAGCTGATATCAAACCAGAGCATAAAGCTTTTTTTAAAGGAGTAGATATGATTACTCCAAATATAAAAGAAGCAAAAGAAATGACAGGTCTTACTGATATTGGAGAGATGGGAGAGAAGTTAATAAAGTATTTTGGTTGTGATGTACTTCTTACAAGGTCCGAAGAAGGCATGAGTCTTTTTGCAAAAAATGGTACACGCAAGGATTTTCCAACAAAAAAAATAAGAGTATTTGATGTAAGTGGCGCGGGTGACACTGTTGTTGCTGCAATAGCATTGGGTATTGTTGGTGGTTTGAAACTTGAGGATGCAGTATTTTTAGCAAATTACGCTGGTGGCGTTGTTGTGCAACAGCCAGGGACAAAAGCCATAACAAAAGAAGAGCTCCAATCAGCAGTGCAGCAGGAAAATCATCTGGAGGCTGTTGATGTTGTTCCAAAGGTATGGGGACATGAAAAATGGATTGAAAATAACGAAAAATATTGTTCTAAACTGCTTTGGTTAAAAAGTGGATATCAATGTAGTTTGCACTATCATAAGGTAAAAGATGAGATGTTCTTGATTACAAAAGGTCATGTAAGATTAGAGATAGGAGACAAAATAGTCCACATGAGACAGGGAAATTTTGTAAGAATACCCCCAGGTACTCCTCATAGATTCCGGGGCATAGAAGATTCAGAAATTTTAGAAGTGAGTACACATCATATGGAAGAAGATTCTTACCGGCTTGAGGAAAGTAGAAAGGTTGAGTAAGTATATCGGTGAAAAGTATTGTGTCTAAAATTTATAAGAGAGAAGAGTTAGTCGATATTCTTCAAAAAAAGCGCGAGGCGGGGAAAAAAATAGGAGTAACAAACGGTACTTTTGATATTCTCCACGCAGGACATGTTTTATATTTAGAAGCTGCAAAAAAAATCTGCGATATTCTTGTTGTATCAATTAATACAGACGAGTCGGTAAAAAAATATAAAGACGTTAATCGCCCAATTAATCCGCAAGAGGATAGAGCAACGATTATTGCATCTCTGCAGGGTGTTGATTATGTGACGTTTCATAACGAAGAAAAAATGCAAACCACCCTGGAACTTTTAAGACCAGATTTCTATATAAAGGGTGGTGATTATACAGAATCTTTGTTAACAAGCAGCGATGTATTAAAGGGGTGGGGGGGCAAGGTTAAAATTTTACCATTTATTGAAGGTAAATCTACAACAACTATTATTAAAAAGATAAAACAGCTTTCAGATAGTAGTATTCCTGTTTCAATTGAAAATGTTTCTTCCTCTTTTGTATCGGCTGTTATTTTAGATCGAGATGGAGTAATCAACGAAGAAGTAGAATATTTGCATATGCCAGAGAAGTTCCAGTTTATTAAAAATGCTTTGGTTGGTATAAAAGAAATGCAGAGGATGGGTTTTAAAATTGTTATTGCAACTACGCAAGCTGGTATTGGACTTGGATATTTTACAAAAGAGGATTTCTTTAAAGTAAACAAAGTGATGTTAAAAGGATTTAGCGATTTTGGTATTACCATTTCGAAAATATACTTTTGTCCTCATAGTAAATCTGAAAACTGTGCATGTCGAAAACCAAACATAGAACTTATTGAAAGAGCAAAAAAAGATCTCAATATTAATTTACAAAACAGTTGGGTGATTGGAGATAAAACTGCAGATATTCTAGCTGGAAAAAAAGCTGGTTGCAAAACAATTCTTGTATTGACTGGTCACGCTGGAAAAGATAAAGAATTTCCTACAGAACCAGATTTCAAAGCCCGCGATTTACAAGAAGCTTCGGAAATAATCAGAAAGAATACGGCTCATGGAAAGTAAAACAAAAAAAATTGTCGTTACCGGAGGTGCAGGATTTATCGGATCAAATCTTATTGAAGAATTAAATAAGAATGGATATAAAAATATTCTTATTGTTGATCATATGCAAGGCATAAAGGGGGAAAGAAAAAGAAACAATCTTGCTAATAGAGAGTATGCAGATCTTATTGAAGCAGATGAGTTTCTAAGTCTTATTGAGAGCGAGAACGAAAGAGTAAAAAATATAGATGTTATTTTTCATCTTGGTGCGCGAACAGATACCACAGAAAAAGATAAAGAATTTCTTTTAAAGAATAATACAGAATACAGTAAAAAACTCTATAATTTTTCTTTAAAAAATAATTGTCAATTTATTTATGCATCTTCAGCAGCAACGTATGGAGATGGAAAACAGGGATATAATGACAAAGAAAGAAATTTACAACCACTTAATTATTACGGTTACTCAAAATATCTTTTTGATGAATGGGTACTTGATAACCAAAAAAAAACAAGACAGTGGGTGGGATTAAAATTTTTTAATGTGTATGGTCCAAACGAATATCACAAAGATTTTATGGCTTCAGTTATATTACATGGATTTTTTGAAATAGAAAAAGAGGGGAAAATAAAATTATTTAAATCTTATAAAAAAGAGTATCCAGATGGATATCAAAAGAGAGATTTTATTTATGTAAAAGATGTGGTAAAAATTTTATTATTTTTCTTTCATCATGAAAGGATTTCTGGAATTTTTAATGTTGGTACAGGAACTGCTAGGACATTTCTTGATTTAGCGAACGCTCTTTTTCGTGCAATTAATAAAAAACCAAACATACAGTTTATTGATATGCCAGAGGAGTTAAAAAAGAAATATCAGTATTTTACTCAAGCAGATATGACAAGTCTAGAAATGGTTGGTTATAGAGAGAAATTTATTACCCTTGAAGAAGGAGTTAGTAATTACGCAAAAAGCTATTTGCAGAGACAAAAACCTCTATGAAAATTTTAATTCTCTGTTTACCAGGTATTGGTGATGCGCTTATGGCAACTCCAATAGTAAACATCTTACGTCAGGCGTACCCTTTGGCACGTATTGATGTTGCAACTATGTTTGATTCTGTTTCATATATTTTTAAACATAATCCCCATATCCAACATGTATATCATCTTCCTTTATATAAACAAGAAAAACTTATTGGTATAAAAAGCATCCTATCTTTACGAAAAGAGAAATATGATGTTTCTATATTAAGCTTTCCTACTTTTCGACGTGAGTATCATATTGTCCAATGGTTAATTGGAGCAAAGAAAAGAATTGGGCATGTTTTCCCAAAAGGGCATTGGTCAGAATGTAATTTTTTAGATACAGATCACATTCCTGTTGATGAAGGAGAGCATAATGTTATTAACAATCTTAATCTTTTAGAAGGAGTTGGTATTGATTGGAAAAATAAAATTGGAAAGGAAAAATTGCACTACGAATTTATTTTAGACCAAAAAGATAGTACTTTTGGAAAGGAATATGTAAAAAATCTTCATTTGGAAAAATCAGATATTGTTGCAATGCATCCTGGTTCTATCGATTCAAAAGCTGGGGTATTAAAACGTTGGTCAATAGACCGATTTGCAAAAATTGCAAAGTATCTTATACAAAAAAAGAAAAAAATTCTCATTTTTATCGGGCCGTTTGAAAAAGAATTGGGAGAGGAGTTATATAGGTTAATTGATAATAAAGAAAACTGTTTTCTTATTAAAGATATGAATTTTGCTCATGCTGTTGGTATTTTATCAAATGTAAAGCTTCTGATTGCAAATGATAATGGATTTGCCCATATTGCAAATGCTTTAAAGATTCCGTCCATTGTATTATTTGGTCCAACAAATAGTATATGGTGTGGTCCTTATGACAGTGATTTTGTTACAATTGTGCGAAAAGCAATGTTTTCTCCATGGTTTCGAAACGATATGAAAGTAACAAATCCACCATCGAATGCGCAAAGTGGCATGGAAAAAATTAGCGTTGATGACGTTATTTTAGCGATGAGCCCTTATATAAAATGAATAAAAAACACTTTCCAACAATAACAGTGGTTATTGCAACGTATAATTCAGAACGAACAATTGTGGAGTGCTTGATGAGTATACGAAGTCAAGAATATCCACAGCAAAATATAGATATTATCATAGTAGATGGCGGTTCTAGAGATAAAACGCTTTCTCTTGTAAAAAAATTTAATCCGCAAATTATTCATGTTGATCCAGATGTACAACATGCTGAATATAATAAAGGTTTTGGCATCCGCAAAGCTACAGGAGAATTGCTTTTGCTTATTGACCATGATAATATTTTGCCACATAATAAATGGCTTCAAAAAATGTTACAGCCCCTTGTCGAACAGAAAGATGTTGTTGGTGTACATACACTTTATTATCATTACGATAAAAAAGGGGCTCTATTAGATAGATATGGAGCACTTTTTGGTATAACAGATCCGTTAACGTATTATTTTGGAAAAGCAGATAGAATTTCGTATTTATCAAATAAGTACAATCTTTTAGGTAAGGCAAAAGATGAAGGTGACTATTTTTTAGTTGTCTTTAGTCCGAAAAGAGTCTCCACAATTGGTGCAAATGGGTTTTTGATTAGAAGAGATCTGCTTGTAAAACATGCGAAAATCGATGCAGAGCATTGCTTTCATACAGATATTAATGTTGATTTAATAGAAAAAGGATTTAATACGTATGCATTTATAAAAGATGACATTATTCATCTTACAAGTTATAAAAATGTATGGAGTTTTTTGTATCGTCGGAAGTTATTTATGGAACAAATGCATATACAAGGAACAGATAAAAAAGTAAGAAGATACAGTGTGTATACGAGATCTGATAGAGGAAGGTTAGTAGTATTTATTTTGTTTGCTGTTACGTTTGTAAAACCAACATATGATGCGATGCGTGGATATCTTAAAATTCATGATCCAGCTTGGTTTCTTCATCCTTTTCTTTCCTTTGCATTAGTAGTACTATTTTCATATGCAATTATAAAGACCACTCTTTTGAAATATGTTAAAAAACTTTTTTAAAGATAAAAAAATACTTATAACAGGAATTACAGGATTTGTCGGAACGCATCTTGCGCAGAAACTGAAGACCTTAGGGGGAGAGGTATACGGTATTTCAAAACATCAAGAAGGAAAAAATATATACAAAGCAAATATTCTTGCATATAACGAGATTGAGCGAATAGTCAAGGAGAGGGAAATTTCAATATGCTACCATTTAGCAGGTGAATCGCTTGTTGAATCTGGACAAGAAAATCCTTATGACACATTTAAGATAAATACAGAAGGCACGCTTAATGTCCTTGAAATTTCTCGGAAGCAAAACATGGAGAGAGTAATTATCGCTTCAACAGCTCATGTTTACGGGAAAAATAAACTACCTTATTATGAGGGATATACTCCAAAACCAACACGTCCATATGAAACATCTAAAGCATGTACTGATCTTATTGCTCAGTCGTATGCCGATACGTATAATTTGTCAGTGCTTATTCCTCGCTTTGTTAATATTTATGGCCCAGGTGATATAAATTATAACCGGCTTATACCAAAAACAATAAAAGCAGTATTTAAAAATGATGGTCCTGAAATGTGGGGTGGAAAAGCAGTGCGGGATTACTTATTTATTGATGATGCAGTCGATGGGTACATAAAGCTGGCAATTGTTGATTTAAAAAAAGTCGGCAAAAATAGAATCTTTAATTTTGGAAGTGGTAATCGAATTTCAGTAAAGGATCTAATTGAAAAAATTATTGCCATATCTGGAAAAAACCTTGCTATTAAGAGAGTACCAGAGGAAAGAGTAGATGAAATACCATTCCAGTATGTGTCATTTAGCAAAGCGACTAAGTTACTTGAATGGGAACCCCATGTTAATCTTGATGAGGGATTAAAAATTACATCTGATTGGTATGCTGGCATTTTACAGCAAGGCGAAAATGAGAAAAAATAAAAGTGACATCAAACATCTTTTTACTATTGGTTTGGAATTATGGATTTTCTCCAAAAGAATAAATGAGAGATCTTGTATCAAGAACCGATTCTGCTGGAAAAGAAAAACTCAATGTTTCGAAACTATATTTTTTTGCCTTTGAATTGAGTATTGATGTTGTTGTTAAATCGATTTATAATAGTGTTCATAAAAAAATAATGAAATCTAACAAATCTTCCAATCATTCATATTTTTCATTTCCAACAATTGATGTAATTAAAAAATTTAAAAAACATAATAAAGCATTTGCTTTGTCAGATATATTTTATTACTATCATTAAATTGTATGGAAGGTAATTTTGATTACGAAGAAGTCTTTATGGGTGTGATGAAGACCTATAAGCCAGAATACCGAATAAGACGACTTGTGGAGACAGTAAAATTGAAAAAGGGAAAGATGTTGGATATCGGGTGCGGTGGCGGCATTCTCACAGAGAATTTAGTACAACATTACTCAAAAATGGAACTATATGGTTGTGATATTAGTAGAACTGCAATCATGTATGCCAGAAAATTGGGAAGTGGAAAGGTAAAGTACGATGTTTTAAGACAGAAAAAACTCCCTTATAAAGATAATTTTTTTGATGTCTGTATATGTCTTGATGTCATGGAGCATGTTCCTGATGTAGATTTTTTTCTTAAAGAAGTTAAGAGAGTTCTTAAGAAAAATGGGTTATTTTTTCTCATTGTTCCATGTGAAGGACAACCATTAACATTTACCTGGCTCTTTCAACGAGCAAAAATTGGAGATCAATTAACATATAAAAGTTGGGGGCATATACATCCAGAATTTACGCATAAAAGTGTAAAGAAGCTTTTAACAGATAAAGGTTTTTCAATTCAAAAAACAACATATAGCGAACATGTTCTTTGGCAAACATTAAATGTTTTTATGTATTTTTTACCAAAGCAAATACTAGAGTATGCGTTAGGAAAAAAAGCAGCAAAATATTCAGATAGTGGAGTAATTAGAAGCAAAGATAAGAATAAAAGAAAAAATGACTTATTTATGCTTGCTCGCAATATGTGTTTGGGCGCAAATACTTTTTTACGAAATTTGACACATTGGGAGACAAACGTTCTTAAGAATACATCTATAACAGCTTGGAAAATTCACCTTTTAGCAAAAAACAATAAATTGTAAGTAGATTTTTGTGGTTAAAATACGTATTGATTCGAACGGAAAAAATAGTATATAATCAATTTTTATAACATGACTAATTCTTTTTGGAAAAAACGCAAGGTACTGGTGACAGGAGGCGCTTCATTTATAGGATCAAACCTTGTTGATTCTCTTCTTGTAAAAGGTGCAACTGTGCGTGTCGTTGATGATTTAACAAGCGGAGTAGAAGAAAATATTGCAGCGCACTTAAAGAAAAAAAATATTGAATTTACAAAAGCAGATTTAAGAGAGCCAGGGGTTACAAGAAAAGCAGTCAAGGGGATTGATACTATTTTCCATTTAGCTGCAGATCATGGAGGTAGGGGATATGTAGATCTTCACCAAGCTGGTCCAGCCTCAAATCTTTTCTTGGACGGATTAGTTTTTTGGGAAGGTGTTAAAGCAGGGGTTGAAAAAGTTGTTTTTGCCTCCTCTGGGTGTGTTTACCCAAACTACCTTCAAACAAATATAAAAAAAGAGCTCTATCTTACCGAGGATTTAGTTAATCCTCCTTATGATGCTGATAATATGTATGGCTGGGCAAAGCTTATGGCAGAGCTCACACTTAAGGCGTATCACAAGGAATATGGATTAAAAGCTGCTTCATGTCGATATTTTACAGTATATGGACCAAGAGGAGTTGAGAATCATGCTGTTATTGCTATGATAGCAAGGTCTTTTATCGGACAAAATCCTTTCGAGGTATGGGGTAATGGAAAACAAATTCGGAACTGGACATTTATTGATGATATTGTAAGTGGAACAATTCTTGCTGGAGAAAAGATAGATGATGGAGCTGCAGTAAATTTGGGAACAATGGAAAGAATTCAGGTTATTGATGCAGTAAAAGAAATACTTCGTTATACAAAGCAGAAAGCAGAAATAAAACTTCTGCCACATATGCCAACAGGTCCTATGAATAGAGTTGCAAATAACGCACTTGCAAAAAAATTACTAGGATGGGAACCACAAACAAAGTTTGCTGATGGTTTACATAAAACTATTGATTGGTATTATGCAACAAAGAATAAGAGTGAGGTAAAAAGGATTTTTGACCGCATGACCACAGAGCGATAAGGATGACTTTGCAAGAAAAACTGAAAAGGCTAGACGTTGTAATGGTTTCCCACGTTTTCGTTACAGGAGCGTTTTTAGATTTTGAGGAATATTTAAAAACAAAAACACATTCTCTGTTTTTTATCGGTCACCCATTTTCATTTAGGAAGGAAATCAATTCTTTTTACCGTTACTATACAAAAGGAAAATTAATAAAAGAACACAAAGCAATTGGGTGGCGTTTGCCTGATTTTTTTTTGTATTGTAAAGATGCCTTTTATACATTCTGGTGGATACTTATATCAAAGCATACGTTTGATATTTATTTCGCTGCAGATAATTTTGACGCATATATAGGTTTGTTACTTAAGAAAACAGGAAGGGTAAAAGAGGTAGTTTTTTACACAATTGACTATATCCCAAAGAGGTTTAAAAATCCTTTTTTAAATTTCTTGTATCATTATTTTGATAAACAATGTTTGCAAAACTGTAAAATTGTATGGAATATTTCTCCAAACATGATTGCAGCAAGAGAACAATTTGGTGGTCTAAAAAAAGAAAAATACGTTACACAACTTCTTGTTCCCCAAGGCATTTGGCATAACAGAATTCCTAAAATCTCTATAGAAGAAAAAGAAAAAGCAAGCATTGTTTTTTTAGGACACTTAGTAGAGCGGCAGGGTTTAGATCTTGTTATTGAAGCAATGCCACTTGTACGAAAGAAAATACCGCAAGCCACACTGCATATTATAGGTACTGGAGACTTTGAAGAAAAACTAAAAAAGCTTGTTTTGAAGCTAAAGCTTTCGGATGTTGTTACATTTAGTGGATACATAAAAGATGATAAGCTTATTGAAGAAAAACTTGGATATAGTACAATAGCAGTTGCTATGTATAAACCAACGCCTGGGAGTCTGACATATTTTGCTGATCCAATGAAGGTGAAAGTCTATCTGTCCTCAGGTCTTCCTATTGTTTTAACAGATGTGCCTCCAATTGCAAAAGATTTGGCAAAAAAACGCTGTGCTTTGCTTTCTTTATATAAAAAGGAAGAATTAGCAAAAAACATCATATTACTACTCTCTAACAAAAAGCTCCTTGCGGAGTATCGAGAAAATGCAATTGCGTACGCAAGTGAGTTTGATTACAACAAGATTTTTGAAAAAGCGCTTACTGCAACTTTACAGTAAATACTATGAATACTACTAAAACTGGAGTCTTAGATCTTCGAAATAAGAAAATTTTAATAACGGGAGGAGCGGGATTTTTAGGAAAACACGTTGTCGATGTGTTGATTAAGCGAGGGGTTAAGAAGCAAGATATTGTTATTCCTCGTTCTAAGGATATTGATTTAAGAAAGGAAGAAAGTTGTAAAAAAATTATGAAAGGAATAGATATTGTTTTACATCTTGCTGCAAATGTGGGCGGAATTGGTTATAACCAAAAAAATCCTGGAACATTATTTTATGATAACCTGCTTATGGGTGTTCATGCAATGGAAGAGGCAAGAAAAGCAGATGTTGAGAAATTTGTCGCAATTGGCACAGTTTGTGCGTATCCCAAGTTTACTCCAGTTCCATTTAAAGAGGAAGATTTATGGAATGGGTATCCGGAAGAAACAAATGCGCCGTATGGTTTGGCAAAAAAAATGCTTCTCACCCAAGCACAGGCATACAGACAACAGTATGATTTTAACGCAATTTATCTTCTGCCAGTAAATTTATATGGTCCTTTTGATAATTTTGATGAAAAGTCTTCACATGTTATCCCAGCACTCATTAGAAAATTTATAGATGCAAAGGAGAAAAAAGAAAAAAGAGTTACCGTCTGGGGAACAGGACGCGCAACAAGAGAATTTTTGTTTGTTGAAGATGCAGCAGAGGCAATAGTTCTTGCAACAGAATACTATAATAAACCAGATCCTGTAAATCTTGGGTCATCTTTTGAGATATCAATTAAACGTTTAGCAGAACTTATTAAAGAGCTGATTAATTTTTCGGGAAAAATTGTATGGGATGATACAAAACCAGATGGGCAACCCCGCAGAAAACTTGATACACAAAGAGCGAAAAAAGAATTTGGTTTTGAATCGAAAGTAGACTTTGAAAAAGGGCTTAAAAAAACAATCGATTGGTATATAATCAACTATAAAAAAAAGTAACATATGGCAAAGAAAGCACTTATTACAGGTTCAGCAGGTCTCATAGGATCGGAAGCAACGAAGTTTTTTGCTAATCTTGGATTTGAAATTCATGGTATTGATAATAACATGAGAAAATATTTCTTTGGTGAAGAGGCGAGTACTGACTGGTCAAGAAAAATGCTTACTGATTCCCTTAAAGATAAATATACACACTATAATGTTGATATACGAGATAATCAGAAGCTTGAAGAAATTTTTAAAAAACATACTTTTGATCTTATTATTCATACTGCTGCGCAGCCATCTCATGATTGGGCTGCAAAAGAACCACTTACAGATTTTGGTGTGAATGCAACAGCGACCCTTTACCTGCTTGAAAATATGAGAAAATATACGCCACGGGCGGTATTTATTTTTACTTCAACAAATAAAGTGTATGGAGATAGACCAAATACCCTGCCATTGGTAGAGCAAGAAACAAGATACGAGCTTCCTAAAAAACATACCTTTTATAAAGGGATTAACGAAACAATGAGTATTGACGATTCAAAACACAGTATTTTTGGAGCATCAAAGGTAGCTGCAGATATAATGGTTCAGGAATATGGAAAATATTTTGGTTTAAAAACAGTTGCATTTCGAGGAGGCTGTTTGACTGGGCCTGCGCATTCTGGTACAAAACTGCATGGTTTCTTGGCGTATCTGGTGAAATGTATCGCCGAAAGTAAGAAATATACAATTTTTGGATATAAAGGAAAACAAGTAAGAGATAACATTCATTCATACGATTTAGTAAATGCTTTTTACCATTTCTATAAAAATCCAAGGAGGGGGGAAGTATATAATATTGGTGGATCCCGTCATTCAAATATATCAATGCTTGAGGGAATAAAAAAAATTGAAAAAGTATTAAAAAAGAAAGCAATATACGAATATGTTGATGAAAACAGAAGTGGTGATCACATATGGTATATATCAGATGTTAGTAAATTTAAGTCTCACTACAAAGCATGGAATTTCACCTACGATATTGATGCAATTATTGATGAAATATGCCGATTTGGCCATTTTGAAAAATAAGTATGAGTGATGTGTATTTAAAGAAAAATTACAATTCATGGTGGCAATCAAAGCAAATTCATGGAGAATCGATTGATGCAGCAAGAAGAATGTATCATGCTATTTTAGATGGCTTTGAAAAGTACTATAAAGGCAAATCTAAAAAGATTCTTGATGTTGCATGTGGTACTGGAGAATTCTTAAAAGAAGCAAAGAATCGGGGTATGGATATTTATGGTGTTGATATTTCTGACTATGCAATACAAGATGCAAAAAAACATATTCAGGGGAAATTTTTTGTAGGAAGTGGGGAAGAGCTCCCTTTTAAAAAAGATGAATTTGATTTGGTTACATGTATTGGTAGTCTGGAACATTTTGCTAGCCAGCAAAAGGGAATATCTGAAATGGCAAGAGTTATTAAAAAAAATGGTGTTTTGCTTATACATGTTCCAAACTTAATGTTTTTGGGTCACATATACATGACATATAGGTATGGAGTAATGCCATCTGAAGGAAAGCAATCATTTTCGGAAGTGTTTTATACCTATGAAGGATGGAAAAAGCTTCTTGAAGAAAATGGCCTTAAAGTCATCGCATGTACGGTTGTTAATGATATGAGTAAGACAGAAAAAGTAAATATAGTAACAAAATTATTGTGGCAAAGCGTTATCCGGCATATAGTCCCTTTCCATCTTTCTTATGCCTTTAACTTCTATTGCACAAAAAAATAATCAGTATGCAAAAGAAGCTTTTACAATTTATCTGCTGCCCAGCTTGTAAGCATGAGCTTCTTTTAAGGCAAAATCAACTTATTTGTAGTAGGTGCAAAAAAACCTACAAGATTGATAAAGGGATACCCATACTTATTGATTTAAAAAATGCTCCGCAATACTTAGCGCATCAGATTTCATACTTTGAGAATGAAGACAAGACTAGACCTGAGTATCGACTAGATGAGTGGCAGAAAAGCTATTTAAGACGTTTTTTTGATAACGTATATGTTAGCAAGGAATCAGTCGTATTGGACATTGGTACTGGAAGTGCGTATATGGCCGTTGAGCTTGCAAAAAGAGGAACAACGGTTATTGCTTCTGATTTAACTGTTGCACAGCTGCATAAGCTCGCAAAAGCAGTAAAAGAAAATAAGTTAGAAAGCCAGCTACTTCTTGTTTGTTGTTCAGCTGAGTCTCTTCCATTTAAAACAAAAATAGCTAATGTAGTTATTGAAAACGCTCTTCTTGAGCATTTATCAAAAGAAAAAGATGCGATTGAAGAAATTGCACGTATTTGTAAAAAAAGTGCATCTGTCATGATTTCAGTGCCGCTTGCATACAAACAATTATGGCCGTTTTTGATTCCTATAAACATATGGCATGACAAGAGAATTGGGCATCTAAGACGTTACACTGCTTCGTCACTGAAAAAAAAGATGTCTCAATTTACTTTTAAAAGGATATATTATACAGGTCACATATTAAAATTTTTATTTTTTCTTTCTTCATTTATTATTAAAACAAAAAAATTTGACAGTTTTGCTGAGAGGACAGATGAGATATGTAAAGCAGTGCCATATGGAGGGACGGTTATTACTGCGTTTTTTAGTAAAAAATAAATGAGATAAAAATGAAAAACTTTCGTTATAAAAAAATTTTATTGTTTAGCTCGTTACAATTTGCTGGTAATCATGTAGAGTATTTTTCCCAAAATACAGAAAAACTAGTCGTTTACTATGTTATGCCGCGGAAAGGAAAAGAGCCCAATATGGTTACCCTATATGAAAAAGGAGTATTGATTAAAGAACAAGCGTTTTATTCTCCTGATAATCTTTTCTTTTGTTATGTGTTTTTATATCTTAATTTTGTCCGAATACTCTTTTTTTATTTTTCTCGGAAAGAAAAATTCTATATTATCTGTGGTCACCCACTTTTCTCTTTTTTTAAAAGTATTCTTGGGTTATTTAGGCGTTTTGAAATTGTTTATTTTATAGGAGACTATTATCCAGGAATGAGTATACTTAATATTTTCTATCGGTTTATTTCCCATCATTATCACAACAGTGCCCGATACAGAGTATATATTAGCGACAGATTAAATAAAAAATACAATAATGGACAGATTGTACATACGCAAAATGCTAAAACGATTATGTGGGGTGTGAAGCCGCAAGACAAAAAAAATATTTCAACAAAAAATTTGCAATTGTGTTTTATCGGGGTAATTCGTGAATCTCATGGATTAGAACAAACGCTTGCCCTTCTTAAAAAAAAGAAAGATTTAAAAATTAAGGTATTGGGAACATGTAATCAAGAACTCTATGCAAGATACAATACACTTATAAAACGTTGGCATATAACAGAGAGAGTATATTTTCCAAATAGATTTGTTCCTAAATTAGAAACTGAAACTTATGATTGTCATATAGGCGTTGCATTGTATACGATTAATGCAGGAACCTATTACGCTGACCCGGGAAAAGTAAAGGCATACGCAGAGCTTGGTTTGCCCATTCTTATTACTGATGCTGCTGAAATTGCAGGATATATTAAAAAATATAATGCAGGAGAAATTGTAAAGGGGAATGCAGATTCTATTCTTGAAGCAATTGAAAAAATACAAAAAAACTATACTGTATACGTATTAGGTCTAAAAAAATTTAATAATTATTTTAACTACAAATCATACTACCCGCCTCGATTTATGTTCATGGAGAAAAATATTTTATAACATATGAAAGAATATAGATATAAAAATATACTTCATTTTGGTACGTTACAATTTGATGGAAATCATATTGAATATTTCCGAGCAAATACTGAAAAGCTCATTGTCTATTACGTTATGCCCCGGAAAGGAAAAGAGCCAAACAGAGTGCGGTTTTACTTAAAAGGAAATCTTTTTGATGAAAAAGTATTTTATTCTCCTGATAATTTTTTTCTCTGTTATTTCTATTTATATTTTAATTTTCTAAGAATACTATATTGGTATTTTTCTCGGAAAGAAAAATTCTATATTATCTGTGGTCACCCACTTTTCTCTTTTTTTAAAGGGACGCTACAGATATTTCGTAAATACGAGCTTGTCTATTTTGTGGGAGACTACTATCCTGGGTATAGTTTATTAAATATTATTTACAGAACAATTTTTAATTATTACCATAAACAAATAAAGTATCGGTTATATATTAGTGACCGGTTAAATAAAATTATTAATGGAACAGTTATTGATAATGAACATATAAAAACGATTATGTGGGGCGTGAAGCCACCCAAAAAATATGCAACCTATACTGGTGGTTTACTTACTCTTTGTTTTATCGGAACAATAAGAGAAACACAGGGTCTCAAGATTGTTATTGAGTTATTAAGAACAAAAAAAGATATAAAGGTTAAAATTCTTGGTCCATGTGAGGAAAGACTTTTTATAAAATACAAAAAGTTAATAGCAACTTATAAAATAGAAAAGCAAGTGTATTTTCCTAATAAATTTTTTAATATGGAACAGTTAGAGAAAGAAACAGCAGAGTGTCATATTGGTGTTGCACTGTATGATGTTATAGAAGCACCTTACTATTCAGATCCTGGAAAGGTTAAAACATACGCGCAGCTTGGTTTGCCCATTCTTATGACTGATGCTGCGCAAGTTGTTAAATATATCGTAAAATTCAATGCCGGAGAAATTGTGCAAGAACATATTGAATCAGTGGTAAAGGGTATAGAACTTATAAAAGGAAATTACCAGTTATATATTAAAGGTCTAAAAAAATTTAATAATTATTTTAACTACAAATCATACTATCCAGAAAGATTTTCTTTTCTTGAATCTGCAAAATGAAAATACAAACTCCAGTTTCAGTTATAATGCCTGTATACAACTCAGAATCTACATTGTTAGAAGCTCTTGAGAGTTTGCGAAAACAAGAGTATCCAATTAAGGAAGTAATTATCCTTGATAATTGCTCAACTGATGCATCAATCGCAATGGCTGAGGGCTATAAGAAAAAAAAGAAAAAATGGGAGCTTGTTCTTGTTAAGAGAGACAAAAAAAACAGTGTTGCTTCAAGCCTAAATATTGGGGCAAATATGGCAAAATCTCCTTACATTGTATTAATGCATTCTGATTCAGTGCTTCCAACGTCTAAGGAGTTAACAAACCTTGTAGAACCATTTTTAGACGATCCAAATGTTATCGCAACATACTCAAGTGTTTTACATCCAGAGTATGTTTGGCTGCAATATAATTTTTGGGAGAAATGCCTTTTCGCTAGAGTAGTTGATACAGAAATACCAGCACTTCTTGGAAAATTTGATTGCATAAGAAAAGACATTTTTATAAAACTTGGAGGGTATGATGAAAAAAACTTTGTTGAGGGAGCAGATGCTTCTGATGCAAATATGCATTTTAGACTTAAAAAAGAAGGGAGAGTTGTACCAACCTCTGCAAAGGTGGTTCATTTGCATTACATGAAAGGAGATTTTACACTTAAAGATTGGATAGATAGGAGAAAGTTGCTCGCACGCGCATATGGAAGGCTTTTACGAACAAATTGGAAAAATCTTATGTCTCAAGGGTTAATATTTCTTGTTAAGCCAGTGATTGCCGTGTTGGTATTTATTCCATACTTTCATTTTCTTGGAATTTTAGGAGTTCTTTTAACAGGGTTTTTCTCTACAAAAAAAATGTTTTTAAGTCAATCAACGCTACTTGATCCGCGGATAATACTTCTACCGTTTATTAATGTATTTTTGGTATATTACGAGTCATACTGGATGATACGGTCTTTTCTCATGCGAAAAAAAAGAGTATAATTTCTACTATGAAGACAATAATACTAAGTGGTGGTATTGGGTATAGATTAAAGGAAGAAACAGAATTTAAACCAAAGCCAATGGTGCAAATAGGAGGAAAACCAATCTTATGGCATATTATGAAGATTTATGCGCATCATGGGTATAATGATTTTATTGTGGCGCTTGGATATAAAGGTGAGCAAATAAAAGAGTATTTTCTTAATCAGCGCTACTATGCTAACGATTTTACGCTTAATACAAAAACAGGTTTATCGAAAGTATATCGAAATAAAGATGGTAAGGATACTGATGATTTTAAGATTACGTTTGCTGAAACAGGACAAGAAACATTGCCAGGTGAAAGAACTCTACTTTTAAAAAGGTATATTCCATTAGAGGATGAAGATTTTATGGTAACCTATGGTGATGGTGTGGCAGACGTAGATATTAAAGATCTTATTAAATTTCATAAGAGTCAAAATACAATAGGAACAGTTACAGGAGTCCATCCAAGAAGCAAGTATGGACTTTTGTCAGTTGGAAAGAATGGTATTGCACAGAAATTTATTGAAAAGCCAATATTGCAGGAAAGAGTTAATGGTGGGTTTATGATTTTTAAGAAAAAGTTTTTTGATTACTTGCAGCCAGGCGAGATGGAGCATGCAGCAATACAACGACTTATTGATGAAAGACAACTGTCTGTATATATGCATAATGGTTTCTGGCATTCGATGGATACCTATCCTGATGTAGATAATCTAAATGTTTTTTGGAAAGAAGACCCCAAGTGGAAAGTATGGAAAGACTAGGCCGGGGTCAATGGTATTATCGAAATCTTCTCCTTCTCGGTAGTCTGCTATCCGCAGGTAATGTTGTTGACTATTTCATTACTCACACAGAAAAACTTGTCGTTATATATCTTTTGCCAAGATGGGATACAAGAAAGAATTTTGTTGAAATATATGAATATGGTGAGCTAAAGAAACGATATGAATTGTTCTCTCCAAAGATTATTTTTTTTCAATACCCTGTATTTTTTTTCCAATATGTCAAAACTCTTTTTTCATGTTTCCATAAAAATGAACATTTTTTTGTTATCACCTATCATCCACTCCTCTTCTTTTTCAAGAGTATTATAAGACATTTCAGAAGTTACGATATGGTTTTTTGGATTGCAGATTACTTTCCAAAACCAAACTTTTTTCTTAAGCTATACCAAGGTTGTATCCCCTTTTTTCATAGAAGAAACACATACAATATCTACCTTACCGATAGGATAAATAAGGTTATGAATAAAGGAGTGGCTAAGAACTCTTATACAAGCAGAACAATTATGTGGGGAGTAAAAGCCCCAAAAACATATAAGAAAGTATTACCAAAAGATTCAATCACATTGTTTTATCATGGTGTTATAAGAGATGAGCATGGAATAGAATTGTTGTTAGATTTGCCAAAAAATGACAGGAAAATAAAGTTAAAAATTTTAGGTAGATGTGATGATGTTTTATACAAGAAATATACTGAAATAATAAAAAATAGTAAGATTACTGATCGAGTTTATCTTCCAAATAGGTATGTATCTCTTCAGGAGCTAGAGAAGGAAGCAAAAGGCTGTCTTGCGGCGGCGGTGCTTTATAAAGTTTCTAAAAATAACTTTACTTTTTATGCTGATCCAGGAAAGGTAAAAACATACGCACAGCTTGGATTGCCAATAATCGTGACAAAAGGGTCGGAAGTTGGAGAGTACATACAAAAATATAAAGCAGGAGAAATTATCGAAAGAGATCTTGGTTCGTTGACTAAGGCAGTTTATGCTATTGCTGATAACTATCAGTCATATATTAATGGTCTTAAGAAGTTTAATAATTATTTTAATATCGAAAAATACTACAAAAGAAACTTTGCATTTATTGAAGAAAAACAATGATAGATTTTAAAATTTTTTCATCTATTTTCTCTAGGCCTGATCGAGTTGTGCTTGTTGCTTTATATAAGTTAAAAATCTTCAGGAATCCAAGAAAAATTACTCTTACAACTTACTATGGAAAGACCATGCAAGTCATTTTGCCAGAGATAGTATCGACAATAGTATATATAACAGGAAGATTTGAGAGGGATGTAGAGGAAATTATGACAAAATTTATTAAAAAGGGGAGTGTATTCGTAGATATTGGTGCTCACATAGGGTATTTTACACTTCTTGGATCAATGTTGGTAGGAAGTAAAGGAAAAGTATATGCATTTGAGCCAACGCCATCAACGTTTAGTTTACTTAAAGAAAATTGTAGTATATATAAAAATATTATTTTGATTAACAACGCTGTTTTTTCCCGGAAAGCAAAACTAATTCTTCAAGATTTTGGGGTTGCTTATTCAGCTTTAAACAGTTTTTTTCCTCCCAGAATTAATAAGAAGATTACGGCAAAGAAAATAAAAGTTGATGCAATTGATCTTGATACGTATTTCTCAAAAATAAAAAAACCAGATTTTATAAAAATTGACGCAGAGAATACAGAATATGAGATAATAAGAGGTATGGAGGGAATACTTAGGTTAAAAAACCCCATTATTTGTATGGAGTATGGCGGTTCTGTAGATACTGTTGGAAATAATAAAAAAATAGTAGATTTCCTTCAAAAACTTGCCTATGATATTTTTTCTTTCGAAAAAGGAAAGATTAAAAAATTTATATTTATGGAAAACGAAACACGTTATAGAAATTTATTATGTATGCCAAAAAGCAAAGGAATATTATATGAATAAGAATATTCTTGTTACAGGAGGAACGGGTTTTATTGGCGGACATTTAGTTAAGAGATTACTTGATGATGGGTATCATGTAATTGTTCCTTATATTACTTTTGAAAAAGACTCATTTTTTGTACAGAGCAATCTAAAAAACAGAGTTACTTTAGAGAAAGTTGATATAAGAAATAAGGAGAAAGTTTTTCAATTGATACAAACATACAAGCCAGAGTATATTTTCCATCTTGCTGCTCAGACCCTTGTTACAGAAGGGTATAAAGATCCTCTAACAACGCTTGAGACAAATATTATGGGTACAGCTTATTTGTTAGAAGCAATGAGAGTGATTGGGAGAGTAAAGGGAATTATTGTTGCCTCAACAGATAAGGCATATGGCAAAACACATGAGGCATATACAGAAGAGGCTCCATTAAAAGGAGATCATCCCTATGATGTGTCAAAATCAAGTGCAGATTTAATTACTCAAACCTATTATAAAACGTACAATACCCCAGTTATTGTGACGCGTTTTGGCAATGTATATGGAGAGGGAGATTTACATCTTGATAGGATAATCCCCGGAATCTGTGAAGCGATAATTAAAAAAAAGACACTTGAAATTAGAAGTGATGGAACATATGTCCGGGATTACCTGTATATTAAAGATGTTGTAAATGGGTATATATTTTTACTGCATCATTTTAACGATTTGAAAGGTGAAGCGTTTAATTTTTCATCAACAGACACCTACTCAGTGTTACAGCTTATTGAAAAAGCAGAAAAGATTTTAGACAAAAAAATATCTTATAAAATTCTCAACATAGCAAAGAATGAAATTCCTTATCAACACTTGGATGATACAAAGATAAAAAAAATGGGATGGGAACCAAAACATACTTTGGAAAATTGTCTAGAAAATACTTTCCAATGGTATAAAAAACATATATTCTAGTTGTTTGCCTTATTTATTTTCTTATGTTAAGATGTGTTCGACATGGTAAGGATTTTATAAACAGTACTGCGGTTTGTATTCTAATATGGAGAGAAAATCAAAAAATGAAACTGCCTATATCAATTCTACAATATCGGTAAAAACAGCACAAGAAAAAGTAACTATTCTCACACTTCGGAAAATGAAAGAGGAGCGCAGAAAGGTTGTTTGTATTACCGCATATGATTATCCACTATCACTTCTAGCAGAAAGAGCAGGTGTAGATATCATTCTGGTTGGCGATTCATTAGGTATGACGACGCTTGGGTATAAAACCACGTTGTCTGTTACAATGGAAGATATGATACGGCACGCAAGTGCTGTAAGACGGGCAGTATCGTACGCATTTGTTATCGGAGACATGCCATATATGTCGTATCAACCCTCAGATAGAGACGCTGTGATAAATGCAGGAAGATTTATTGCAGAGGCATGTTGTGATGCTGTAAAATGTGAGGGGGGGAAACGAATTGCACCAAGAGTGAAAGCAATGGTTGATGCTGGTATAGTTGTGCAAGGTCATATAGGGTTGACACCACAGAGCATTGGTCAACTTGGTGGGTTTCGAGTCCAAGGAAAAACAAGACAGAGCTATGACCTTCTTTTAGAAGATGCTCTTATTTTGCAGGCGGCAGGGGTTTTTTCTATTGTTTTTGAAGGAATGCCAAGTGAGGTTGCAGAAAGAATAAAAAAACATTTAAAAATTCCAGTATATGGTATTGGAGCTGGAGATAAGCTAGATGGACAAATAGTTATTATACATGATCTAATTGGTTTATTTGAGGAGTTTAGACCAAAGTTTGTCAAACGATACTGTGATGCAGACATTCTGATTGCAAATGCAATTGGTAAATATGCAAACGATGTGCGTACAGGAAAATTTCCGTCACAAGAACATTTTTATCCGATGGAAAAAGAAGAATGGGAAAAAATTAAAAAAGGTAAAAAATGAAAAATATATACAAACCATCCAAGACAATCCTTACGGCAGGTCCATCAATTACAAAGAAAGAAATTCAGTATGTGATAGATGCTGTAAAGAATGGTTGGAATTTCCATTTTAATGATTATATTGAACGATTCGAGAAAACCATGGCATCATACCTTGGGGTAAAGCATGCAATGGCGACGTCAAGCGGTACTGGTGCATTACATCTTTCTCTTCTTGCCATGGATATCAAAGAGGGAGATGAGGTAATATTGCCTGAAATTAGTGCGGTTGCTTCTGCAAATGTGATTACCTATGTTGGAGCAAAACCAGTATTTGTAGATATTGAGGCAGATACATGGTGTATGGATCCTCAAAGTGTTAAGAAAGCAATCACAAAAAAAACCAAAGCAGTAATGCCTGTCCATTTATATGGTCACCCTGCAAATATGGGAGAAATTAACTCGATTGCAAAAGAGCACGATTTATATGTCCTGGAAGATGCTTGTCCATCTCTTGGAGCAACTTTTAAAGGAAAAAAAACAGGAAATTTAGGGGATATGGCAGCATTCAGTTTTCAAGGCGCAAAAGTTGCTGTTATTGGAGAAGGAGGAATGCTCGTTACGAATAACTCAAAACTTTTTGAAAAAGCGTCATATATTGCTGATCTAGGGAGAGATCGAAACCGAGGTGCTTTTTGGCATACTATTGTTGGATATAAATACAGAATGGCTAATATCCAGGCTTCTCTTGGTCTTGCACAACTAGAACGAATTGAATCTCTTGTAGAGAAGAAAAGAAAAATTTTCCAGTGGTACCATAAAAGACTTGGGAAAATTGACGGCATATCAATGAATGTTGAAAAAGATTGGGCAAAAAATACTTACTGGATGAGTTCAATAGTACTTGAAAAAAAACTTGGTATTACCAGAGATGAGCTTATGGTAAAGCTAAAAGAGAGAATGATTGATACTCGTCCTTTTTTCTTCCCATTCTCTATGCTTCCAATGTATAAAACGAAATCTGATAATCCAGTTTCATATGACAAGGGTCTTAATGGAATTAATTTGCCAAGCGGAGTTATGCTTACAGAAAAAGAAGTTGGGTATGTTGCATCACAGATTATTGATCTTTTAGGAAAAAGATAGACATACGGATAAATGAATGAAGATAACTTTCAGGAAAAAATTGAATTAATTCTCCATGATTTAAAATTTGGTAAAAATATACCAACCCCTGCAAGTTCTTCTGCATTATTACTCAGCGGAGAAAAAATGAGCATGTATACGATAACAACAGCTTTACTTAACCAAGATAAAATAATAAGCATACTCGCCCAGTGGAGAGACAAAAATAATATATGGTTTCCCGCGCAGTTTAGGGTGACGTTTGATGGAACCAAAAAATGGGCAAAAGAGCAATTGCTTGATAAAAGAGACAGGATTCTTTTTTTTCTTCAAGCAGAAAAGAGTAAGGATCCATTTGGACATATTGGTTTATATCGTTTTAACTATACAGAAAAATCATGTGAAATTGATAATGTTATCCGTGGTATAGAAAGTAAAGAGACGAGGGGTGGAATGACAATAGGATTGCAGCTACTTATTGACTGGACATATACCTATTTGAAAGTGGAACGTCTTTATTTACAGGTATTTTCTGATAATGAGAAAGCAATCTCTCTCTATAAACGAGTAGGATTTGAAGAGGTTGAACGAACACCGCTTAGAAAAAAAATAGAAAACGATGTCGTAAGTTGGGTTGAGTATGAAAAGGATGATGGATTTATTGCCAAGCGATATCATATAAAAATGGCATTAAAGAAGAGAGGAAAAAAATATGCATAACACACTCATAAAAATTGCTAAAAACGTTAGAAGAGATATTATGCAAATGAGCTTTCGTGCAAAAAGTGCACATGTTGGAGGAGCTTTATCTTGTGTGGAAATATTAGTTGCGCTTTATTTTGCTATTATGAAAGTTTACCCAAAAGATCCAACAAATCCAAAACGGGATAGATTAGTTTTTAGTAAGGCACATGATGGAAAAGCACTATACGCAGTTCTTGCAGAAGCTGGTTTTTTTAAAAAAGAAATTTTAGATGGATACGAATTAGATGGCGGGCTTTTACCTGGACATGCAACAAGACACTGTGTTCCAGGTATAGAAGTATCAGCAGGGGCTTTAGGTCATGGATTATCAATGGCTTCAGGAATGGCATATGCAGGCAAAATTGATAAGCAGTCATTTCATGTTTTTGCAATTCTTTCTGATGGAGAGTGTGATGAGGGATCAACTTGGGAAGCTGTACTTTTTGCTGCACATCATAAACTGGATAATTTAATTACAATTGTTGATTACAATAAGCTACAAGGATTTGGATTTACAAAAGATGTTTTAGGCCTTGAGCCATTTTCAGATAAATGGAAAAGTTTTGGATGGGAAGTGAAAGAAGTAAATGGTCATAGTTTTGATGACATCATTACAACTTTGCAACAAACTCCTTTTGTAAAAAATAAACCATCAGTTGTTATTGCTCATACGATTAAGGGTTTAGGTGGTGCTCCTGAGCATGTTAATAAAATATCCTCTCAGTATAAATCGCCGACAAAAGAAGAAATGAAACAGATACTGCAAGATACTGATTAGTTATGAGAATTGCTTTTGTAAATACACTCCTTTCTTTAGCCCAAGAGAATAAAAATATTATGCTTCTTACTGGAGATTTAGGTTTTTCAGTATTTGAGAAGTACATTGAAACCATCCCACATCAATTTTTAAATATGGGTGTTGCAGAACAAAATATGGCAGGGGTTGCTGCTGGTCTTGCCATGGAAGGGAAGGTCCCAATTATATATTCTATTATTCCATTTACTACGATGAGAAATTTTGAACAAATAAGAAATGATATTTGTTATCAAAATCTTAATGTTAAAATTGTTGGTGTCGGGGCAGGGTTTTCGTATGGACCATATGGCCACACACATCATGGACTTGAAGACATTGGTATTTTGCGAACTCTTCCAAATATGACCATTCTTTGCCCTGGTGATCCTATAGAAGTTAGCCTTGCAACCAATGCGATGTTTGAACATACAGGTCCTGTGTATCTAAGATTAGGAAAAGCTGGTGAGCCATCAATACATAAAAAAACACCACAATTTTCAATTGGAAAAGGAATATGTATAGAAGAAGGTAGAGATGTTGCCATTATAGCAACATCGACATTTCTTTATAAAGCTTGGAAAGTTACTGAAGAATTGAAAGAAAAAGGGTACTCTGTAAGGCTTATTAGCATGCATACAATAAAACCTCTTGACGAAAAACTAGTTATTGACTCTGCTACAAAAACATCAGCACTCTTCACTCTTGAGGAACATAGTATTATTGGGGGTCTTGGAAGTGCTGTTGCAGAAGTTATAGCAGAAAATAGGATTGCAGTTCCATTTAAGCGATTTGCTGTCCCAGACCATTTTACAAAAACAATGGGTAGTCAAGAACATATGAGAAATGCAAATAAATTGTCAAATAATGAGATTGTAGAAGTAATCATTAAATATATAGAAAGTAAAGATGCATTTAGTGAAAATATGTAATTTATGCCTCATTTTTTGAGTATTTCCATTGTTTCCTGTACATATAATTTTAATTCCTCTATCTTTAAAGAAAGTTTGGAGTCTATTAAATTGCAAAAATATCCTAAAAATTTGATAGAGCATATTGTCATGGATGGAGGTTCGAAAGATGGAACTATACAACTGGCAAAGTCTTATGGCTGTCTCGTGATTACGAGACCAGATCTTCAAAATTGCCCACAAGTTCGCATGAATTTAGGGATAGGATATGCAAGAAATAAATTAATACTAATTCTTGAACCAGACAATATTCTTGTTGGTGATGATTGGTTTTTAAAAATGATTGAACCATTTCTTAAAAAGAAAAATGTTTTTTGTTCATTTAGTATGTATGGTGGATATAAAAAAACCCTTCCATTACTAACAAGATATTGCGCACTTTTTGGTACATCTGATCCAGTACTTTATTATTTACGTAAAACAGAAAAAATAAGAAGAGATGAAAAGAAATATAATAAAGGCGAGTTGGTAATGGAAACAGATAATTTTTTGGTAGTAAAATTCACAAAAGATAATTTACCTACGTTAGGTGATAATGGACAAATGTTTTTGAAGTCTGCTTTTGAAAAGATTAGTAAAAAACCAGAATTTTTTACTCATACAGATGCCGTAAGTGAAATGCTAGAAGCAGGATATGATACTTTTGGAGTTGTTAAAAATGAAGTTATTCATGTGACGCATGCAAAGATTTCTGCTTTTGTAAAACAAAGAGTTAAGATAAAAGAGGAGTGGACAAATAAAAAAGGACAATGGAGAAAGTATCATGTTTTTAACTGGAGATCAAAAACAGATCTGTTTCATATGGTTCAATACATTTTATATTCTTCTACAATAATTCTTCCTTTACTCTCAAGTTTAAAAGGATTTTTAAAAATACATGATTATGCATGGTTTTTACATCCAATACTATGCCTTTTAATGTTAGTTGGATATGGATACTCGGAGGTAAAATTTTTTGTAAAAAGAGGGAGGGAGTATGTTATTCAATAAATCAACCTCACTATTTGGACAATATATAAATTTACTAAAAGATTATTATCATGTTCAAACTTTTTCCCAATTACTTAGATCTATTAGTAGTGATTTTTTTGTAAGTATTTTTTTATTTGCTGGGAGTGGTTTAATAACAAGTGTCTTAAAAGGGTTTATTGCAAGATTATTTATTCGTTCAGGTTTTCCTCTTCTTATTGGAAAACGTGGTAAAATCATGCATCCATATAACATGATTTTTGGAAAGTATGTTTGGATACGAGATGACGTAAGCCTTATGGCTCATGGAAAGCTTGTGCTGGGTGATAACGTAGTTATCGGAGACCAAAGTATTATTTGGACAAACGGTAAGGGGCTTAAGATAGGAAGTAATACAGGGATTGGTTTTCGATGTTACATTGCGCAGTTAGGTGGGCCAATTACCATTGGCAAAAACGTACTGATTGCAGATTCTGTTCGAATACATAGTTTAAATCACAAATATGAAGACACGACAAAAGACATTCTGTTACAAGGCTATGTTAAGTCAACAATAGTAATTGAAGATAATGTTTGGATTGGATCAGGCGCAATTGTTTTTAACAATGTAACTATAGGAAAAGGATCTGTTATTGGAGCAAATACTGTTGTATCAGAAAATGTTCCACCTTTTGTTGTTTTCGCGGGTAATCCAGGCAAGGTAATTAAAAGACTAAAATAGCACTACTCTTTCCACGCGTATGTTGTTGGGTGTTCTGTTTGAAGAGTTTTTACTTTCATCCGGATCTTTTTGAAGAACTGCTCTAAAAATATACTTGTTTTCTTTCCATTAACTACATGATAACTCGCAATAGCAAAATGTAGAGCTTTGTTATTTTTTATCGTACGAAGGCATCCTTTTACTGCTTCTATTTCTCCTCCTTCTATATCCATTTTAATAAAATTTACTTTTTTTATTCGTAGCCTCTCTAGCTCATTGTCGAGTGAAACGACTGGGACAGCGTGGTTAGTTTTCCTTCCCTTTTTTATTACCAATGTAGATCCTATTCCTTGAATATCAAATGGTAGTGTTGTGTTGGTACTATACAGCCCTTTGTTTATTACTATTGCATTTCTTATTTTATTTAAGCGAATATTTTTTTTGAGTAATGTATAATTGAATGGATCAGGTTCAAATACAATCACTTTCCCGGTTGAACCAACTTTTTTTCCTGCATACATTGTAAAAAATCCTGAGTATCCACCAGCATCTACAACAATATCTCCCTTTTGGAGTTTATAATACTTATTATATCCAGAAACTTCTTCGGCAAGGTGATGATTGTCATACACAGGAACTTTGTACACCTGTATTGGTTCTCCGTTGATGTTGACAGTTTCTTTTCTTAAGGAGAACGTATGGAGGGTAAAACTAATGCTGTTTCGTAATAAGACCTTAACTTTGCTTTCTGGAATCTTTCTGTACGTCTCTTCAATAATTTTTCTTAGCATAAGAATAAAGATTATTATAGCACAAGCATTGTTGATTCTTTTTGCATTCTCTGTATAATAATGAAATGCACGATCTTCAAAATTTCATTCATACATACTATTCCCAAAATTTTGAAAAAAAAGAATTTATTCCCGGAGAGACCCTCGTGCCTGTTTCTGGAAAGGTGTTTGATGAGCAGGAGCTAACACTTGGTATGCAGGCAATATTAGATGGTTGGTGGACAGAAGGAAGATTTGCAGCTGAATTCGAGAAAAAACTAGCTCGATTTGTCGGAACACGTTATGTGTCTCTTGTTAACTCTGGCTCTTCCGCTAATTTAATTGCTTTTTCCGCCCTTACTTCTGATGTGTTTAAAGACAGAGCAATAAAAGCAGGTGACGAGGTTATTACCGTTGCGACTGGGTTTCCGACCACAGTAAATCCAATTATCTTACGGGGTTGTATTCCAGTTTTTGTTGATATTGATCTTTTAACAAAAAATGCCCTTATTCCTCAACTAAAAAAAGCTATAACAAAAAAAACAAAAGCAATAATGATGGCACATACACTTGGTAATCCTTTTGCTCTTTCTGAGGTTGTCCAGTTAGCAAAGAAACATAATCTTTGGCTAATTGAAGATTGTTGTGATGCTCTTGGTTCTTTATATGGGGGAAAAGTTGTTGGAACATTTGGAGATATAGCGACATTTTCTTTTTACCCAGCTCATCAAATAACTATGGGGGAGGGTGGTGCTGTTATAACAAATAATCCTCTTATTCATCGTGCTATCCGGCAATTTCGTGATTGGGGAAGGGATTGTTGGTGCGATACTGGGAAAGATAATACGTGCGGAAAACGGTTTGGTTGGCAGATGGGTAATTTGCCACTTGGATACGACCACAAGTATATTTACTCGCAAATTGGATACAATGTTAAACTTACCGATATGCAGGCAGCAATTGGACTTGCACAAATAGAAAAATTACCTACTTTTATCCAAAAGAGAAAAGATAATTTTAAAAAATTACATGATGGTTTGAAAAAGTATGAAAAATACTTTATTTTGCCTGGGTGGGAGAAAGAAGCTGATCCATGTTGGTTTGGATTTATGATTGTCATAAAAGAAGATGCTCCTTTTACTCGTTTGGAGCTTGTTAATTTTCTCGAGTCAAAAAAAATTGCAACAAGAAGTCTTTTCGCAGGAAATTTATTGCGGCATCCAGCGTATACACATATAAAACATAGGGTAGTTGGTGATTTAACAAATTCAGATAAAACAATGAATGACGGATTTTGGATTGGTGTTTTTCCAGGAGTGACCGAGGAAATGATTACATACGTGCTGGATAGCTTTGAAATGTTTATAAATAAAGAGGTATAATGCCTTTATGTATAAGAATATAGCCATTATTTTTTTTGTATTGTTTCTTTTTCTTTTTCCTATCTTCTCTTTTGCGAAAGAAAATACAGATAGCAATAAACCGGCAACGAGTTCTGCGTCGATAGAGTATAAACTTGCTTTGCCAGGTATGTTACCAGACCATCCATTATTTAAGCTTAAAGTCTTAAAAGACAAAATTACGGCAAAGCTGATAAACAATAAGATAAAAAAAATTGAATATGATCTACTTATGGCAGATAAGACAATTTATGCAAGTAAACTGCTTGCTCAAAAAGGAAATATTGCTTTAGCAAAAGAAACAGCGTTAAAAGGGGAACATTATTACACAACTCTTGTTTCAGATTATAAATGGGCATATTGGTATAAAGAGAAAATACCTCAGGAGTTAGATGAACGAATAAAAACAGCAGCCTTGAAGCATCAAGAAGTTTTTACTGATATAGCTAAAGACCTAAAAGGAGAAGATAAAAAGACATTTGAAAATACAATATACTTTTCCAAAAAAAATTATCATGAGCTTGTTAACTTAAAGTCAGAAAGTAAAAGATAGCATGGATGTTATAAAGCTACTTTCCTCACGGTACGTGCGCCTTAGCATCATTTGTTTCCTCCTCTCTCTCATTCCATTTTTTTGGATGCAGCCTGGAGAAATAAATCTTGGAGGAGATGGATCGCGATTGTACTTTTACGATCCGGTACGTTATTTACAATCAACTCTTATGTATGCTATTCAAACAATAGGCATAAATAAAGAAAACCCTTTATATCTTTTTTTGCCTTTTAATATACTGCTTATATTACTCAACCAGATAATTTCATCCTCTCTTATTGTTACTCTGTTTAATAGTTTTCAAATTGTTGTTGCGTTTTTAGCAATGTATGCAATTTCACGTGAGTTGATAGGAGGAAGTGTTAAAGAGAAGAAGTATGATGTCTACATTGAACTTTCGGCACTTTTTGTTGGAATGTATTATGTTCTTTCCCCTTTAATGGTTCGGACGGAATGGGATAGAGCAATTTTTACTCATGCACGGATTTTTTTAGGGCCATTAATGTTTTTCCTTGTGTTGCAATATCTTTTAACAAAAAGAGTATATTTTCTTCTGTTAACTCTTTTGACAACATTTATTTTTTCAGTTAACTTTAGCTGGGCTGGTGCACCTTCTCTCTTTTCCTTTTACCCATTAGCTTTTTTTTACACATTTTTGTACGTTCGTTTTATAAGAAAAAAGACCATTCCCTACATAGCTCTTTTTTTAGGGGCGATCTCATTTATAGCTTTACATGCATTTCATATATTTCCTCTACTCTATAATTTTATGGGTAAAGGGGGACTTGCATATGAAAAAATATTTAAAAGTGGTGCAAATTATGATTCGGGAATAGATTATTTTTTGGGATCTGCAAGAAGCATACATTTAACAGAAAATTTGACTGGTCTCCCACAACTTGTTAAAAGTATTATCCCGTATGATTTTATGTTTTTCTTTACCCCATTGTTTTTAATATTAGGACTATTAATAAATGGCGCAAAGAATTCTTATATAAAAGACCAACGAAAAAATTTCCTTTTTCTATTTACCTTTTTCCTTATATGTGTTTTTTTCGCTACAGCAACTATCACCGATGCTGGTTTCGAGTTTTATAAAAGTCTATTTCGTATCCCTGGTTTTTCCATGTTTCGAAACTATTATGGACATTGGGCATTGCCATACCTTTTCTTTTTAAGTTTGCTTACTGGTCATGCGCTGTTTTATATTTTTACAAAAATTAATACGTCCAAAAGAAATGTGTTGTTCTTTTTTTTAGTTTCTCTTGTCACAGTAAGCGCACTGCCTTTTATTCGAGGAGACATGATTGATATTGTTTTAACAAAGAAAAATAAAAACGAATTTAAAGTTCCGATAAAAATGGATCCAGTATATGAGGAGGTACTTACATATGTGCGTATCAATAGTATTGATGGTAAGTACATGACACTCCCTCATACAGAATCGTTTAATCAAGTACTTATTGGATCTCAAAATGGTATGTATATTGGGCCTTCAACATTTTCTCATTTGGCAGGAAAATCTGATTTTAACGGATACCAAGTTATTTCACCTTTTAATGAAGCTTTTTTAAAGCTTTCCAGAGAAAAGGATTATAAGTCAATTGGTGTGCTTTTTTCGATATTAAATATAAAATATATCTTTCATAATTCAGATCCACGCGTTTTGGAATACTTTGAGGGATTTCCATATCCTGACCACCTAAAAAAATCGTTGCCTAATAATCAAGTATCATATACACAATTTATTACAGAGCTACCAGTAAAAAAAGATCGTTCTTTTGGACCGTATTATAATTTTTATTCTCTCACTAATGACTTTTATCTTCCTCATATATATCTTCCACAACACGTAGTATATTATGACAAAAAACTTGATCCATGGATGAATTTAACAGATGTTTTTTTTACATTCACACCAGAGCATGAGACACGCACAGCGTATATAGATAATGCATTAAAAGGAAAACTAAATATTGTTTCACCAACTCCAAAAATTACTTTTACAAAAATAAACCCAACAAAATATCGAGTTAATGTAGAAGATGTACGTGGTCCTTATGTTCTTGTTTTTTTAGACATGATAAATTCTCACTGGAGCGTATTTTTATCTGAGGAGCAAAGTCAGCAGAGAACACCAATGGGATTCATTGGAGAAAAAGCCAAAAATATATTGACATTTTTTGGTGGACAAGAAAATCTTCAAAGTCAAAAGCAAATTGCGTCATATTTTGATGGAGCGATTAAAGAAGGTGAGCATAAGAACGTATTTTTAGACCAGACTACTTTTGAGACATGGGGAAAACAAGAAATTGCCAAGGATATGCATTTTGAAGCTAATGCATACGCAAATGCATGGTACATAACACCAGAAGACACAAATAAAAAAAATAACTATACATTAATTATTGAAATGACTACACAAAGAGTGTTTTACCTTTCGTCTATAATTTCTCTTATTACGCTACTTGTTTGTACAGTATGGTTATGTATAGTAGTCGGTAGAAAACTATATCAAAGGGTTTCATGAGAAAAATAATTCTTGTCCCTTTTATTGTTAGTCTTTTTCTTGCAATTATTCCTTTTTTCTGGTTGCAACCTGGATGGATGGATCTTGGGGGGGATTCAAGCAGGCTGTATTTTTATGATCCTATAAATTTTTTAAAAAGCTCACCTTTGTATGGCCTTGCTCCTGATGGATTTGCATCTGAAAATATTAGTTACTATCTTATTCCTTTTGTATTACTTTTGGCCGTTTTTAAAGAAATTCTCCGCTCACCGTATCATGTTATAACGCTTTTTAATAGTTTTCAGCTAGTTATTTCTTTTCTTTCAATATACGCTATAAGCAGAGAATTTTTAAAAGGGAAAGAAAAAAATAATGGCGAGTTAGATACTAGTGTTTTTGCAGGATGTATTGCTGGTCTTTTTTATATCCTTTCTCCTTTTCTTGCTCCAAATGGATGGGATAAGGCAATGTTTATCCACAACCAACTATTTCTTAATCCACTTGTTTTTTTTCTACTTCTAAAATATATACATACAAAAAAAATGCAATATCTTCTTTCATGCGCACTTGTGACATTTATTTTCGCAGCAAACTTTAGCCCATCTCCTGCTTTTTTTGCATTTTATCCTCTTGCTATTTTATATCTCCTTTTTTACAACTTCCTTATTAAAGGAACAATCTTAGGAATAAAAAATATTGCTCTTATATTCTTATTATTTTTTATTGTCCATGCATTTCATCTTGTCCCATCGATTATAAACTTGTTTTTTAGCAGTGGAAATGTCTTTTATGAAGCAGCATTTTCACATGAGGGTAAATTTGTTCGTGGTCTTGGGTATTTCTCTGCTGTTGCAGCAACAACTAAGTTAACAAATAATGTGCTTAGCCTACCACAGGGAGAGTCGAGCGTTGCTGCATATCTAGAATTTTTATGGTTCACGTTTCCTGTCCTTCTTGTTTTGGGTCTTCTTGCACAGAAGAAAATGAAACATGCTATTTCAGAAATCAACTATAATTTTTTGTTGCTTTTTAGTTTTTTTCTTTTAACACTTTTTCTAAGCTCGGCTGTAATAACACATACCGGCTTAGCCCTATACAAATTACTGTTTAATATTCCGGGGTTTTCTATGTTTCGCAATTATGTTGGTCAGTTTTCTTTTGTGTTTATCTTTTTTTATTCACTTACTCTTTCGTATGCCTTATTTTATATTTTTTCTTATGTAGATAAACAGAAAAAAATAATACTCTTTGTGGCACTTTTGGTGATTATTGTCATAAGCTCTTGGTCATTTATTCGCGGAGACATGATTAATTTAGTCATCAATAAAGGAGCTCCAACAGAAATGCGTGTGCCTATTAAAATGGATCCACAATACGAACAGGTATTGGAGCACATACGAAAAGATCCAATAGATGCGAGATATCTTACCCTCCCTTTTACAGAAGCAGGACTTCAGATGCTTGCTGGAGTAGAAGGAGGAGCATATCAAGGGCCTTCAACAATTGCTTACCTTGCTGGAAAACAAGATTTTTCAGGGTATCAAGTAATGTACCCATTTAGTGAGTTCTTTTTACGAATGGTACGTGACAAAGATTATGAGGGATTAAATACATTCCTTGGTATGTTAAATGTAAAATACATTTTTTATAACTCTGATCCACGCATTTACGGTGAAAACTTCCCGGGCCTCCCTTATAGTGTTGTAAATAGGTTTATGCCTCCTACCCAGGAGCTTTATAAAGCATTCATAGAGCAGCTTGCAGTGAAAAAAAAGATTGATTTTGGTGATAAGTATCATATCTATGAACTTGATGATCGGTATTTTGTACCAAAGGTGTATGCGGCAAGTAATCTTATTTTCTTTAATCGAACAAATAATGATTTACTTTCTTTTATGAACGCGCTTGGGGATCGGCAAGCAGCATTTGTAACGGATATGAAATTTCTTACTATTCTGCCATTGCAAAAAGAGATATTTCAAATACCTCCGGAGCAACTGTTGTATAGTACATTTAAGGATGAAGCGCTCATAATTTCTTCAACTGTTTCTCAAGAAATTTTTTCCTACTTTTATCCGTTTATTCTTTTGGAGCAGATAATTAATACTTCCCAAATTAAAGAATATGACATTTCTTTTGACGAAAGAATATATCCTCTTGAGCTTGAGCGGAAAAATATTTTAGTACAAACAACGTATAATAAAATAAAAAATCAGCTCCCTCTTTACGAAAATACACTCACTACACTTATAGAGATTTTTAGCAACCAGCAGAGTAATGGTATTGCCATTTTACATAATAAGGCCAGAGCGTATTATATTTTATCGCAGCACAGAGATAGTTTTGTCAAAAAAATCATTAACTCTTCTTTTACTCAGCAAGAAAAAAGTGATCTTACTCTTTTGGCAGACAGAATTTTTGCTGAAGCTGAGAAAAAATTACAGCTTCCAAGTGCATTACAAAAAATTTCTTATACAAGTAACGTAAGTACAATTCCAAATAACGAATATGCTGTGTGGATAAAAACAAGAGGTATTCAAAAATCTGCAGTAGAAAGTATTTCGCTTCAGCTTGATGGAAGATCATTCCTGGGTACAGAAGATCAGCCTGCTATTTTACATTTTCCTTTTACCCTCAAAAAAGATGATAAAGGTATTACATTGTTTTTACAAGGAATTTTTCGCCCAGATATAATAACCTTCATTTCAAATGAAAAAGAAGCTGAGAGGAAACGATATGCGGTTGTTGCAAAAGGGATTTTTTTAGGAACGATACAAACTATAATTTCTCGTTTTACTTCTTGGACACCAAATACGTTTTATCTTGTTTCATTTACCTATCAAGAAAAAAACTTACCAAATGTAAATCATTCTTTTTCAATGTTGGTTGAAGTAAATAGAGACGCGACAGTTGCTACCTTACTTGTAGAAAATAATAATCCTAATCCATTTCAATATAACCAAAATCAAGGAGTAGATTTTATTATTAAGAATCTATCTGTTCTAAAAATCCCACTGCCAGAAGCTTTCTTAGTTGCTGATAAAAAGAAAAATGAAAAAATAGAGTTACCTATTATTAACTCTCTAAAAATAGATCCAACGAGGTATGTTATTAATGTTTCTGCGGCAAAGGATCCATACACCCTTATTTTTTTAAACAACTATAGTAAGAATTGGCATTTATCGTTACTAACGGAAGGTCCGCAGCAAGTTTCTGAAAATTTTATTATGTCATTTTTAAATATCTTTTTCCAGCAAAAGCAATACGTTGACGCAACACATTTTCCAGTGAATGGTGTAAGCAATGCTTGGTATATTAGTCCAGAAAATGTAGGAGGCAAGCAAGATTATATACTTATTCTCGAGCATAAGAGTACGCAATTATTTTTTGTTTCTCTGATGCTTTCTTTGTGTGGTGTATTTGCTTGTCTTTTGTGGGTGGGTATGTTAGTATGGAAAAAACGAGTGCTTTAAAAAATAATGCTATGCTTTCCCAGCTAAAATTACTTCTTCTTATACTTTTTTTTCTTGGAACAATAGTTGATATCTTCTTTTTCCAAATAGGCTCAGACTTAAGATTATTTGGCCTCATACTTTTTTGGCTTATTATAGCTAAATTATATAATTTTAAAAGTACAATGACGCTTAAAATTACGTTAGGGTATCTTTTTGTATTATTCTTGCTATTTCTTTTTGCGAGAAGTCAGCCATACACAGATAGAGTAGCAACATGGATATATATGTTTTTGGTAATTGGAGTTATACAACAATTTAGAGAGCTTCGATCCTCATGAGAAAGGTGCTTCTTTTCCCCTTGGTTGCGGGACTTTTTTTATTTAATATTCCTTTTTTCTGGTTACAACCTGGATGGATGGACCTTGGAGGTGATTCAAGTCGACTGTATTTTTACGATCCTATAAATTTTTTAAAAAGTTTTCCATTGTATGTCATAGCACCAACTGGCACTTCAGTGTTAATGATTGGTCAATATTTAATACCCTTTGTTCTTTTGCTACACATATGTAAGTTTCTTTTTCAGTCTCCTTACTTAGTTATAACTATTTTTAATAGTTTGCAACTAATAGGTGCATTTTTTGCAATGTATCTAATAATAAGAGAGTTTTTGAAAAATACAAATGAATCTAACGGGATATATGTATCTATTATATCAACAGTAGGGGGATTATTTTATGCTCTTTCTCCTTTTCTTGCTCCAAATGGATGGGATAAGGCAATGTTTATCCACCATCAATTTTTCTTAAATCCTCTTATGTTTTACTTTTTGCTTCGATTTATACATACATCAAATTTTATATATCTTCTTATAACAGTTTTGACATCGTTTATTTTTGCGGCAAACTTTAGTCCTGGCCCACCAGTTTTTGCCTTTTACCCATTGGCTATTTGTTACTTGTTGTTGTATGCAACAGTAATAAGAAAAACTCCAATTGCTTGGAAGAAAATATTCTTTGCATTTTTTTTATTTATCGTCGTTCAATTATTTCATCTTATTCCACAACTCACTGTTTTTTTGACAGATGAGAATAGTGCTTATCGCCATGCCGCATTTTCAAAAGAGGGAAAAATTGACAGGGGACAGGGATATTTCGCATCGATTGCACAAACGTATAGGTTTGTAAATAACTTACTCGCTATTCCTCAAGGAGAATCTAGTGTTCCTAAACTTCTTGAGCCTTTTTGGTTTAGTATTCCCTTTATTTTTATAGTAGGATTACTGCTGTATAAAAAAGTTGAGAAGTATAATCAGAGAAGAAATAACTTTCTTTTAATAGTTACTTTTTTTCTTCTTATTCTTTTTCTTGTAACTGCACGTGTTACTGATATAGGTTTTTCTTTTTATAAATCACTTTTTTATATTCCAGGTTTCTCGATGTTTCGTAATTATCTTGGGCAATTCTCGTTTGTATTTATCTTTTTTTATACCTTTGTATTTGCATATTCATTGTTTTACCTTTTGCTTTTTTTAAGAAAAAAAATATTTGCCGTTGTGGTTGTTAGTATATTTATTGTTCTAATAGTTAGTAGTTCTATATCGTTTATTCGTGGAGACATGATTAACTTGGTTCAAAATAAAGGGTTTCCTCAAGAAATCACAGTGCCAATAATAATGGATCCACAATACGAACAAGCACTTGAGTACATAAGAAAACTACCTACTGATGGAAAGTTTCTTTCTCTCCCTTTGACTGAAGGCGGCATCCAGATTTTTGCAGGTATGGAGGGTGGTGCCTACCAGGGACCATCAACTATTTCGTATTTAACCGGTAAAGTTGACTTTGCTGGGAGAAGTGGCTTATATCCTTTTGGTGAAAGATTTTTAACAAGAGCTAAATTAAAAGATTATGAAGGGATACAAACAACTCTTTCTTTACTGAATGTAAAATACATTTTTTATAACTCAGATCCGTATGTTTTCACTAATAACTTTTACAGAATTCCTCCATATCAAGAGATGCATAAATATCTTCCAACAACACATGAGGCATACAAAATTTTTATTGAGCAGTTGGATGTAAAAAAGAAAATTGATTTTGGAGATAAGTACCATTTATACGAACTTGATAATACATGGTATTTGCCACACGTCTATACAGCAAGAAAAAATATCGTCGTAAATACACAACTTACAGAAGTATTGCACACGAGTTTACCTTTGGAAGATGGACGTATAGCAATCATAGATAACGAAAGTGTATTAAATAAATCTATAAAAATAGATGAGACGTATGTGTATTTAAAAAAAATAACAAATGGTGATACTGCACAGGAAAAATCTGCTCTAGTATTAAGTGAATCAGCTCCTACGGAACAATTGCCTTTATTGTATCCTTTTCTTTCTTTGCCCCAGCAAGTCCAATACACGGAAACATCACGAATATATGACAGGTATTATGATAAAAAAATTTACGACACAGAAAAAATCGTAAGAGATATTGAGAAAAATGAAAGTAATATAGACTCTTTGCTTAACCAGTATGAATCATTATGGAAAAAAATTATTGATGAACAAACAAAAAAAAATAGCTTCGCACAAATAATTTTCTTTCATAGTTCATCCATTCGGACTATTCTTGCACAGCAGGAGAATAGATTGCGTTTGTCCCCACATAGTAAAAAAGAAGTAGTTGATGCAGTTTTTCAACAGCTATACACCCTTTTACCAAACCAAAATCAAGTGTCAGTTAAAATGAGATATGAAATAGATTTATTACAAGAAGGTCTCTACGAAACCTTTATTGCTGCAGATGAAATTCGTAATAGTGAGTTGAGTGTTATTAATTCGAGTGTATATGGCAAAGATAATGTATTGAGCAGGAAGGATAAAAAATGGGCAGTATTTCCATCCATTCCATTTGAAAAAGGGAAAAAATCTTTTCTCTTTTCTATACCATGGTATATCACATCAGAAGATGTAAAATTTTTTAATGAATTAGACCAGAATAGTTTAAAAAATATATTTGTTGTTAAAGGGGCGATGTTAAGGGATTATGTTATTCCTATTGTTACTATTTTTGGTCAATGGCGTCCAAACGGAGTTTATTTTCTATCATTTGATTATACACTGCAAAATGGAGAGTCGAAAAGATATCAAGCTCTTCTTAAATCAGGGAGCGATGGCACTTCTGCAATATTTTATATTGCAGAAGGGAGTGGCTTACATTTTCCAATTGGTCAAAGTGAGCCTCCAAAGTTAACGATAAAAAACCTTTCTGTTATAGAACTTCCATATCCCGATGTTGTCTTACGAAAGATTTTTTCTCAAGAAAATGAAAATGCACCAAAGTTAACATTCACCAAAATTAATCCAACCAAATATATTATCTCTGTCAAAAACGCTCATAGTCCTTACACATTAGTTTCTCTTGATGCATTTCACAAAGATTGGAAACTCTTTTTAAGTGATGATAAAAAACAGAAACAAGGTGAAGTTACTGTCGCCTCTTATTTTAATAACGATATTAAAGAAAATAGACATGAAAATACTTTTTTTAATAAAAATACCTTTGAGACATGGGGGAAAAAACCAATAGCATCGGACAAGCACTTCCAGGTAAATGGATATGCAAATGCATGGTATATTACGCCAGAAGACGTAAATAGTAGGCAAGAGTATACTCTCGTTTTAGAAATGATTACACAGCGGTCATTTTATATATCACTATTTGTCTCGCTTTGTGGCGTTTTCGTTTGTTTTCTTAGTCTGACATATGTTATTATTGCCCAGACAAAACAAAAAAATAAGATATGATTACCTTTGGTATACACAAGAGAAAACTAGAACAGGTTTTTCAAAACGCAGCCCTGTTTCTTTCCTATAATAAATTTGCTATACTAATGCTTGTTTTTCTTGGTGTTGCTGCTGATGTCTTTATTTTGCAAAGTCATTCTGACCTAAGAACTTTTACCATTCTCGCTCTCTATATATTCTCCATTCGATTTTACAAACTGCAGAGTAAAATAGCATTTTTATTTTCACTTATTTTTCTCCTTGTTATGTTTATCTATTTTATCTTAATGAAAACTACCGATACAACCGAAAAAGCTGCAGTATGGGCTTTTCTTTTTATGGGAATAGGAATTTTTCATCAATGGGTTGAATTAAAAAGAGCAAATTAGGGATATAAGAATGAAACGAATAGTAGTATTAATAGTTTTTTCTATACTTTTTATTATACCACTTTTTTGGTTAAAACCAGGAGAAATGGATTTGGGTGGAGATGGGTCAAGGCTTTATTTCTACAACCCAATTTCATATTTGAAAAATCATTCTCTTTATCCCATTGCTCCCTCTGGATTTGGCGGTGAAGTTATTGGATATTGGTCAATACCATTTGTTTCTCTACTTTTGTTTCTTAGACTTCTCTTTTCACCCACTCTTGTTATATCTCTTGATCACGCAATGAGTCTGAGTATTGCCTTTCTTGCTTCTTACCTTGTAATTAAAGAGTTTTTTAGAACAGAAAAAACAGAAGACTCAATACAAGCAGAATTTGCTTCTATTATTGGTGGATTATTTTATGCAATTGCGCCTGGACTTATTTATGGGTGGGACAAAGTACTTATGAATCATTCGCAGATTTTTCTTAATCCATTAATCTTCTTTCTCTTTTTACGCTATTTTAAAACAGATAATTTTAGGTATCTTGTTTCAATTATTCTTATAAGTTTTCTTTTTGCTCAAAACTTTGGTATTGGAGCAATCGCTCCTTTTTTTGCTTTTTATCCAATAAGTATGGTGTTTCTTTCGTTTTATACTAAAATAATTTTAAGAAAAGCAATCCGATGGAAGCATTTACTGCTTGCTATTTCTCTTTTTTTAGGCGTTCAAATGTTTCAGCTTTTTCCCCATCTAATTTTTACACTTTCTCCTGGAAGTTCAAATTATGATGCAGCGTTTACGTCTGAAGGAATGTATGTGCGTGGGTTAAGTTATTTTACTAGTGTTGCAAGAGAGGTAAAGGTAAGTATTTATTTAATGAATCTTCCGCAGCAAACGCAACTCAGAGAGTTTTTGTGGTTATTTATTGTTTTTCCAGTGCTCACGATCATGGGTTTTTATTGGAATAAAAGGAAAACACTTACACTCACAGGATTTTTCTTTCTTTTTGTTTTTTTCATGGCTACTGCAAATATTACTGATACATTTTTTGAGATATACAAATTGCTTTTTCGAATTCCAGGTTTTGCTATGTTTCGGAATTATTATGGGCAGTGGCAGTATGTATTTATTTTTTTCTATGCATTAGTTCTTGGGCAGTCATTACTAGTTGTTTTTTCAAAACTAAAAAAAAGAAATAGTATAATTTTTTCCCTGTTTCTTTTAGGCATTATTGTGTATGGTGCTTTTCCTCTCCTTAATGGTTCAAATGTAAATAAAACACTTCATGAATCGAGAAACGTAAAGATTCCAATGGTTATGGATCCACTTTATGAGCAAACATTACAGTACATTCAAAACCTTCCTGTAGATGGAAAAATTCTTACATTTCCTCTAGCAGATCCTGGATATCAAGTCTTATCAGGAGTAAATGGTGGTGCTTATCAAGGTCCTTCTACTATTGCATATTTGACTGGAAAAAAAGATTTTATAGGGTTTGATGATCTGGGAGTGCTTTCTAAAACATTTTTGTATTTCGTAGAAAAAAAGGATTATGAAGGATTAAAAAATCTATTGTCCTCAACGAATATAAGATACTTATTTCATAATAGTGATCCTAAAATTTATGATGATACATTTCCACTTTCTCCCTATACACATGTGAGGAATACCATGCCGCAGACCCAAGAAGAATATAAAAGATTCCTGGAAAATTTGCCTATTCGAAAATTAGAAGAATTTGGGGGAAAGTATACGGTGTACGAAGTTGATGATGCAAATGGTAATTATTTACCACATTTTTATATTCCACAAAGAAATATCATTTATAATAACCAATCTGTTTTACCTTTACTCACAAAAACAAAAAAAGAGACAATTCCGGTTTATTTTAAATTTACAGATTTTATTGGAAAAGAAAATCTTATAAGTAAAGGATCCCAATTAAGCAGTAGCTCAATACATATAGATGAGGTTGTTGATGAGGTTGTATTAGAAGCAAACTTTGCAAATCCTCTTTTCCATTTGCGAAACAATTCTCATTTGCATGAACACCAGCCATTTGTTTCCAATAAAATTGGCAGCATTTTTTATCCATTTATTCTTTTACGCGAGAAATATGAACTTAAGAAAACAAAAGATATTCCTGAAAAGTTTATTGACTTTAGCTTATTCATTTTAAGTAAACGTGTTGCTGAAATAATTGATTCAGGAGAAGCACTTCCTATTTTATACTCGGAATGGAAGATTCCATCATTTCTTTTATCTCTTTTGCCAGGAAAGTATAAGAGTTGGGAGGCAATATTACAAACATATGTTGATCAAGAAAATGAGTTGGTTAGATCGATTAACAATATAGATAGGTCTGAGGATTGGAAAATTGCAATGAAAATAAAAGTTAAGGAGCAACTTCTACTTCATGAGAAAAAAACAGCTTATTTTATCAAACATATGGGAGGAGAAAAAACAAAAGAGGAAAAAGACTATCTAATTACCAAAACAAGAAAAATGTTTAGAGATTTATCCGAGCAGTTGTATTTGGCAAAACTTGATCCTCAAACTACTCCATATGAAATAACGTTTCCTGATCAGTTGTTAGGAGAATATGATGTGTACATGGAAGACATATCAATTGATTTGGATCCAAATCAATTCTCTTTAGATATAAATGAAAAACCAAATAGGCAGATGGGTAACCAGACAGAGAAAAAATCTATTAGGTTTACTCCTACAACAGTTTCGACTAATAAAAAAACAAAGATACTTCTTCATATCCCCTTTAGAAATTTAATAAGTAATACTGCATGGCAGTCGGGGGAAAGTCTTGATGTTAATACTGAACTAGGAATTACTCGTAGTAATGATATTGTACGTATGAATTTTAGCAATATTTTTGAAGGAGTATATGCTGGGTATACGCAAGAAATAAAAGATTGGAAGCCGAAAGAACAATATCTTATTACATTTGACTATAAAACAAACGGAGATGATTTTCTGTTTAGAATTTATGAAAAATTTTCCCAGAAAATGTTTGATGCAAAAACGTATGCGTTTAAAACATCTTCTGATATCAGATTGATAGTAGATAGGGATTTGAATGGAAAAGATTGGAATACATTTCAAATGGCACTATCCGCAAATTCTTCTGCAGAAAAGGCAATGCTAAATATTGTTCCGGCTGCAGATAAATCTACAAGTACCATTGAAATTAGAAACTTTTCTGTTGTTAAGGTTCCATACCCACAACTGATTTTTAAAAATACAATTGGTGAGAATCAAGTAGAAAAAAATATACCACAAATACTATTTACAAAAATTAACCCAACAAAATATAAGGTTAACGTAAAAAATGTGATTGATCCTTATGTTTTAGTTTTTCTTGATGATTACAATGTTAATTGGAGATTATTTAATGTAGAGAAGGAGACAGAAAGTGTTAAAGGAAATATTTCAAGGATATCGGGAAACATGGGTAGGATTATTTCAAAAATTTTTGGAGCAAAGAAGGATGAAGGGAATGAGATAGCAAAAAATTATAGTGGTGGTAAGATTTCAGAAGGAAGACATACAAATACTTTCCTATCCCAAGATACGTTTGAGACGTGGGGTAAAGAAGAGGTGTCTCGAAATAAGCATTTTGTTGTAAATGGTTATGCTAATGGTTGGATTATTGAGCCAAGTGATGTAGAAGGTAGAACAGAGTATACCCTTATTGTTGAAATGACGAGGCAGAAAAAATTTTATTTTTTCCTTGGAGTATCGTTGGTATTCGTAGCTATGTTATTAGCATACTTTCCCTTTTCATTTATTAAGAAACATGGGAAGACTAATTAACACTTGTTTCCTTCTATCTATTTTTACAATTGTTTTTTGGAGTTGGTTTTCTCCTGGTCCAATTATCGGAGGAGACTGGCCATATTTTTTTACTGAGACTATTCGGGAATTTCGATCATATCCAGAAAGTTGGAATACCGTATACGGAGGAGGACTTGGAGGTGTTATTCCAAACTATTTTTTAAATCAATACCTCCATTTGACAATTTTTCCATTTGTAAATATTCTTCATATTCCTTGGATTATTACCTATAAAATTTTTTGGTTTTTTGGTTTTTTGCTATTGTCCAGTTTTTCAATAAGATATCTTTTAAGTACACTTTTTCCTCTTTATAAAACCTGGCAATTAGTACTATCTATAGTATTGTTTAGTGCAAATACGTATATTCTGATGATTGTTGGAGGAGGACAGATGGGGATTGCCCTAGCTTATGCAATAACCCCATTTGTTTTAGCATTGTTTATTAAACTTATTGATTTTATAAACGCTTTCTCTGGTCAGGCAATCAAAGGAAAAAATATACGCATATTTTTAAATAAATCAATTTTTCTTGGATTAGCTATTGCAATGCAAATATTATTTGATCCCAGAATGGCTTATGTAGCAATTATAGCTGCAGTAATATATTTTTTCTTGCATTTTTCTTATAAGAAACTTTTACATCTTAGTCTCTTTGGGGTTTTTGGAATACTTTTGCCAATCGGATTAAGTGTTTTACTTCATATGCAGTGGATTTTGCCTATTCTTGTTTTTCGTTCAAATCCTATACCTGAAGGAGTAACAAGTAGTCAAGGGTTTTTGTTTTTTAGTTTCGCTGATTTTTCCCATGCATTTTCTCTTTTGCATCCGAATTGGCCAGAGAATATTTTTGGAAAGACATATTTCTTAAGACCGGAGTTTTTAGGTTTGCCATTATTAGCATACGCTTCAATATTTTTCATAAAAATTTCAAAACAACCTTCTCAAAAAATACATAATAGAAAAGTTATTTTTTTTGTACTTCTTGGGCTTCTTGGAGTGTTTTTGTCAAAAGGGGCAAATCCGCCTTTTGGTGAGATAAATCAATGGTTTTTTGCCCATATTTTTGGAATGAATCTATTTCGTGATCCAACAAAGTTTTATCTTCTCATAACAATGTCATATGCTATGCTTATTCCTTTTAGCGTTTTTCATTTGTATGAAATATTGAATAGTAAACTAAATGTCACAATAAGAATAAAACAATATTTTCAAAACTTTCTTATATTCTCCATTATTTTTTACATTTTATTACTTTTGCAGCCTGCGTTTTTTGGGAAATTAGGGGGAACTTTTAAAAAAAATGAAGTTCCGAAAGAATACATTGCTTTAAAAGATATTCTGGTTGAGGAAAAAGAATTTTTTCGTACACTTTGGGTTCCCAAGCAATCTCGTTTCACTTTTGTTTCAAATATGCATCCAGCAATTGAAGCAGGCCCTCTTTTTAAAGCAACAAACTCGGCAGAAGTAGTACGCAAATTACAAGCAAATGGGTCTCAAGAGTATTTGGGTCGGCTTTCTATAAAGTATATTATTATTCCGCACGATTCTTTAGGGGAAATTTTTCTACATGATAGAAAATATAATGATGTAGAAAGAAGAGAAGTAGAAAAGCAAATGGATGCTATCCCTTGGCTAAAGAAGAAAAAATTAGGAAATATAACATCGTATGAAAATGCATTGTTTTATGATCATTTTAAACTAATAGAGGATGGGAAGCTTTCTTTCCAGATGATAAATCCAACACAATATGATGTTTTTGTAAATTCTAAAGAGCAAAATAGACTTATATTTTCAGAAGCATATAGCTCATACTGGATAGCAAAGATTCTTGGTAATACCATTTCTTCAGATAAAACTGAAGATGGATTGAATAGTTTTATCATACCAAAAGGTGAATATAAAGTAGAAATTGTATATATACAAGACAAGTATTATTTCTATGGAAGGATTATTGCGATTGTTGTGTTTATTCTAGCGCTTGGAGCTTTAGGTATGTTACAATCGAGAAATTATGCAAAATAGTCGTATTTTAGTTACTGGTGGTGCTGGATTTATCGGCTCTTTTTTGGTTGATACATTAATTGACACTGGTTATCAGGTTCGAATTTTAGATAATCTTGAAGATCAAGTGCATCAGGGAAAAATTCCTGTCTATCTTAATCCCAAAGCAGAATTTATTAAAGGAGATGTTAGAGATTATAAGATATTTGAAAAATCGCTAGAAGATATTGATGCTGTATACCACCTTGCAGCAAGAGTTGGTGTTGGACAATCAAATTATCAGATAAAAGAGTATATGGATGTAAATGTTTTGGGAATGGCGAATCTTTTGGATATTGTTGTAAATAAAAAAACTAAGGTTAAAAAAATACTTATGACAGCGTCAATGACAAGTTATGGAGAAGGAGAATATAATTGTGGGACATGTGGTATCGTTAAGCCCGATCTTCGTAGCGCAACGCAGATGAAAAAAAAAGATTGGAATATTTATTGTCCTGTGTGTAAAAGTGTTGTTTCTCCTGTTGCAACGCGCGAGAGTGCAAAAATTAATAATAACAGTATTTATGCGCTTTCTAAAAATGTTCAGGAAGAAATGATGTTTACAGTTGGAAAAACATATGATATTCCAGTTGTATCTATGCGATGTTTTAATGTATATGGTCCACGACAGAGTCTTTCAAATCCATATACAGGAGTTACAGCTATTTTTATAAGCCGATTAAAAAATAACCAAAAGCCAGTTGTGTATGAAGATGGAGAACAATCACGGGATTTTGTTTCTGTGCATGATGTTGTTGATGTGTTGATAGTTGCTTTAGAAAATAAGAAAGCAGATTATAATATTTTTAATATTGGTGGTGGAAAACCGACATCAATTAAAACTGTGGCACAAACTCTTTCGAAACTACTTAAGAAAAATAGTGGTCTTGATATTAATCTTTCGTTTAGAAAAAACGACATTCGTCATTGTTTTGCAGATATAACAAAAGCAAACAAGCTTTTGTCATGGAAACCAAAGATAACACTTGAGAGTGGTTTTGAGGAGTTAATTGTATGGTCGGAGAAAGAAGAAGCACACGATTTGTTTAAGAAGGCAGAAGATGAACTTCGAGAAAAACACCTCTTATGATTTCTCTTACAAACGATACAAAAGTACTTATCGCTACGTTTTCAGTTTGGAAAAATAAAAAAAGGACTTCTTTAAATGGTAATGTTGAGCCGCTTTTAGATTTTTTTCTCCCTAAGGTAGGTAAAACGGTTCTTATTGATCAGCCATATCCAGGAAGTGATATGGTACTCCCACGAATAGAGGTTTATAAAAGAGGGGAAAAGCCAAAGATATATGGTTCGTCAGCTTTTTTTTATCTTCTATATCCATTTCTAAAAATGGTTAATTACCATGATACCCATCCTTCATTTAAGATACGTGATTTTCTTTCTATTATTGATTGGTGTTTTCGAGACAATAGTGTATATGATTACTTCATTGGGCTTGAAGCAGCAAACGCAATGGCGGGAATTTTTCTGAGAAAGCTTGGAAGGATTAAAAAGGTCATTTACTATGTTTCCGATTATTCTCCAAAACGTTTTAGAATAAAAATTATTAATGATTTTTATCTTTGGCTTGATCGGTTTTGCGCAATGCATGCAGATATTATTTGGGATGTTTCAAAAGCAATGCAGCCAGCACGTATTGAAGCTGGACTTGATTCTACAAAGTCAGCACCGGTACTGCATGTGCCAAATGCACTCTACCCGAAACAAATTGGTATAGCGCCGCTTGAGGACATAAAGCCATTTACACTTGTTTTTATGGGTACTTTAGGACCGGAGAATGGACCGGATATTGCAGTAGAAGCACTCCCAATAGTTCTAAAAAAATTCTCTAAAACAATGTTGCATATTGTTGGTGGGGGAGAAGAAGACACAAAAAGGCTAAAAAATTTAACAGAAAAATTAGAGCTTGAAAAATATGTTGTATTTCATGGGTTTATAGGGGATAGAGAGAAAATATCAAAAACTATTCGTATTTTTTCATTAGCACTCGCGCCATATCCATATATTGATGGTTCTCCAAGGTTGTATGGTGATGCAACAAAAATCAGAGCATACTTAGCAGCAGGTTTGCCGGTAATTACAACATTTGTTCCACCTTTGGGAAAAGATGCAGCAGAGGCGGGAGCTGCAATACAAGTAAAAGATGATCATAAAGCATTTGCTAATGCGATTACAAAAATATTTACAGACAAGAATCTATACTTCTCTATGAGGAATCGTGCTATTTCGTTTGCGAAAGAAAATACATGGGAAAATGAATTTACAAAAGCATTCGTACAAATGAGTAAGGTAGCGCGGGTATGAAAAGAGCAGCTTTGCAAAATATTTTGCGATTCCCCTCTATGCTTAAAAAGAGAAATGCTCTTTGGAAAGTCGCATTATTGGAAGGGTTACTTTTAGATAGGGAAAAAATTTTAGATTTTGGCTGTGGTGATTTATCGCTTGCTGCAGTAATTAAAGAGACATATCCAAATACGAACGTAACAGGTATCGATGTTATTAATGTCAAGAAAACTACTAAAAAAATTTCTTTTGTTTATTATGACGGTAAAAAAATGCCCTTTAAAGCCAATTCATTTGATACAGTTATTTCTTTCTACGTATTCCACCATTGTGTTGATGCGCAAACAGCATTAAAAGAATGCATAAGGGTAGCTAAGAGAAGAGTTATTGTTGTTGAGGCAATTCCACGTAATTTTTTAGAAATTTTTCCAATGAAAGTACTGGATTTTTTTTATAATGTGTGGAAGCTTACAGGAGTACCTTTTGCAGATCAGTTTTTTACTATAGATGATTGGAAGAAAATGATAAAAAGAAATGGCGGAAGTATAAAAAAATTAGAAGAGAAGAAGACAATTTTCTCGTTAATTCCTATAGGAAAAACATATATATTTGAAATTTATAAAAATGAGAAAAGATAAGAAAAAAATGCTTGATATTGGTTGTGGTCCAGGAACAATAGGTAACATTGGTTACTACAAAAGTGTTGAAAAAGAATATCAAATTTACGGTAGTGATATGTTAAAAGAAAATATTTCTCTTATAAAAAAACGTTATTCCGATGGTATGTTTTCTGTTGGCAATGCAGAAAAACTTCCTTTTCCAGATGAATATTTTGACGCAGTCGTTATGCGTCATGTTTTAGAACATGTTGTTGATTTAGAAAAAACAATACGAGAGGTAAAAAGAATTACAAAGAAAGAGGCTATTGTTACAGCTGCAGTTCCTCACAAAAACCTTGAATTTGTTTTAAAGCATTTTATTCCACACTACCTTGACGAAGAACATCATCACCAGAGAATTTTTACTCAAAAACAACTAGAGAAATTATTTGTCGATAATCATTTTACCATTCTTGTTTCATCTCAAGAAAAGTGGCCAATGTTTGTTGTTACTGTGTTTTTAGCATTCTTGTCAAGAATAACAGGGAATGTGACAATGCAAGAACAATCAGGAGTTTTTTTGTTAAAGAAAAAAAATTACTTACAAAACAAATCCTTTTATTCTTTGTATAGTGTGCTGTATAGATTCTTTTCTTTTTTAAACCGTTTTGTTTTTTTCTTCAATTATGCTATTCCCTTTGAAGTATTAGTTGTTGCAAAGAAAAAAATATGATTCATGTATCTGTTATTACACTTAATTACAAAGAGCCACAACTTACCAAAAAATGTGTGCAAAGTTTATTAAGACAAAAAGAAGTTATCTTTGAAATTATTATCATTGATAATAGCGCAACCGAGGAAGATAAAAAAATCCTTTCGTCATTGAAAGAGAATCGTGTAAAAGTTTTCCATATGGAAAAAAATATTGGCTGTGCAGAAGGGTATAACTATGGAATTGAGAAAGCAAAAGGCACATATGTATTTATTGTAAACAATGATACAAAAATTATGGATAAATCAGCTTTGTCTAAAATGAAAACATATCTGGATACGAATCGAGATGTAGCAGTTTTACAACCAAAAATAAAATCATTGCAAAAACCACAATATTTCGAATATGCAGGTGCGGCCGGAGGATTTTTGGACCGATTTGGTTATCCATTTTGTCGTGGTAGAATATTTCAAGTTGTTGAGAAAGATAAAGGTCAATATAATACTGTTACTCCAATTACATGGGCATCAACATGCGCATTTTTTGCAAGAAAAAATGTATTGCAACGTCTTGGTCTTTTTGATCAAATTTATTTTGCGTATGCAGAAGAGGTAGATATCTCTTTGCGTATTTGGCGGTTGGGGTATAAGGTAATCTTTTTTCCTTTTACAGAAGTTTATCACAAGGGTGAAACATCATGGAAAAAAATAAGAGGAAGAAAAACATTTCTTATTCATAGAAATCATCTTATTCTTTATTTCAAGTGCACACCATTCCCACAAGTTTTATTTTCTCTTCCACAGCGATTACTACTTGAAATAATAAGTCTTGCTTACTACTCTTTTCATAAAAGTAATTTGCATGTTTTTCCTGTCCTTCTCTCTTATGTCGCAGTATTTTTTCTTTTTCCTAAAATCATACAAAAGAGAAAAGATTTTTTTAAGAATAGTAAGAAAAATAATGCGATAACCTACAAAAGGTCTATTGCTTTAGACCATTTTATCATGAAGAAAAAGTATTTTTCTCAGCTTCGTAAAGAACATTTTTTAGTCTATGACAAATAATTTTCGCAATGCAGAAGTGCTTATTACGGGGGGGGCAGGTTTTATCGGCAGTACTTTAGCAATGTCTCTTGTCGAAAAAGGAGCAAGAGTAACAATTGTTGATGCAATGATTCCTCCGTATGGCGGAAATATGTTTAACCTTCAAGACATTATAACAAAAATACAATTCCTAAAAGAGGATGTGAGAGATGAAAAGAAAATGAAAAAAATAATGCAAGGAAAAGATTTTGTTTTTCATTTAGCTGCTCAGACTGGCCGACTTATTTCAATGGAAAAACCAGAGTTTGATTTCGATATAAACTACAATGGTACGCTTTCTGTTTTAAAAGCAATTGCCTCTGAAAAAAGAAATATAAAACTAGTTTTTGCAAGTAGTAGAGGAGTTGTTGGCGCCCCTGTATATCTCCCAGTTGATGAAAATCATCCAACGTACCCAAGAGATACATACGGGAAAAATAAACTAAAGGCAGAAGGGCTTTGTATTGCATTTTCAAAAACACATGGATTTAGTGCAACCTCCCTTCGTTTTAATAATGTGTATGGACCAAGATGCCAGATTAAAAGTAATCATTACGGAACAATAAATTTATTTATACGCTATGCTTTAGAAGGAAAAGTATTACCAATATATGGAGATGGTAGACAAACAAGAGATTATATTTATATCGATGACACAGTTGATGCTCTTATAAGGGCAATAAGTAAAAAATCAGACGGAGAAATTTTTTTTGTGGGAGCTGGTAAGGGATACTCCTTGCTTGATATAGTATCTTTTATAAAAGAAGAAATTACTACTGTTACATATACTCTTATTCCATATCCTAAGAATCTTGAGAAAATAGATTTTTCTCGTTTTACTTCAAGTTTTGAAAAGATTGAAAAAACACTTGGATGGAACCCAAAAATAGATATTAAAGAAGGGATAAGAAAAACTGCTACATGGTACAGAGATTATCTGCCGTATTATTTGTGAGAAGCATGTAACAATCCCTTTTCCCTTAGATAGTCCTCTAACCCTTCTTGCCAGTTTCTCATAATATTTTTATGTATTTTTTTAAGGTTTGCATTTTCTAATACAGAATATCCTGGCCGTTTTGCTAAAGTCTTATATGCAGAAGATGGTATTGGTTTTACTACTGTTGTAGTTTTTGTTAATGTAAAGATTTTTTTTGTAAATTCGTACCAAGAACATTGTCCTTCCGAGGTAGCATGATAGAGTCCATATGCGTCAGTCTCCAAAAGATGGACTATTTGTTTTGCAAGATCATATGTATACGTTGGTGAAACTATTTGATCATTAACCACTGAAATTTCTTTTTTCCCTTTTGCGATTTGTAAAATATTTGTAACAAAATTTCCTCCTTTTCCGGATGAAGTAGCAATGCCAAACAAACCGCATGTACGAAGAATAAAGTATTTTTGGCAATACCCCCTTACAAAATACTCCCCAGATAATTTAGAAATACCGTAAGCATTTACAGGGCCTGGAAGATCAGATTCTTGATAAGGAATAGTTCTGTTTGTATCCGTGCCAAAGACATAATCTGTACTAATATGCACAAGGAGTACGTCATTTTCTCTGCAATAAATGGCAAGATATTTGTTTGCAAGAGCATTTATTTCGTATGCTTTTACTGGAGATTTTTCTATCTCATCGACCTTGTTATATGCAGCTGCATTAATAATAATATCGGGCCTTATTCTATGGAAAGCATCTTTAATGCTATGTGGATTAGTAATTTCTATCTGGGCATGAGATAAGGGAAAGAGAGTAAGAGAAGAATCTTTTGACATTCTACGAAGGAGATCATGTCCAAGCTGACCATTTGTACCAATAATAGCAATTTTTCTTGCCATGTTATTTTAATTATAGATTGTATTTGTTGTTAATACAACTTTTTGCTACAATGACTGAGGTTTACTGATTTATAAAGATGATAAGTGTTGTTATACCTTTATTTAATGAGGAAGATAGTTTACCCTTACTGTATAAAAGTCTCCAAGAGCATTTAAAAAATGTTTCTTACGAGCTTCTTTTTATCGATGATGGTTCAACGGATAATTCTTTAAATGTTTTACAAAAAATTGCACAGAAAGATAAAAGAGTACATATCTTTTCTTTCCGCAAAAATCTTGGAAAATCAGAAGCATTAATGCTTGGTTTTTCAAAAGTGAATGGAGAATACGTTGTTACTATGGATGCAGATTTGCAAGACAAGCCATCAGAGATTCCACGGCTACTCAAAAAACTTGATGATGGGTGGGATGTGGTTTGTGGTTGGAGAAAAAACCGTCAAGATGCGAAAATAAAAATTATTTCGTCTTACTTTTTTAATTTTTTAGTAAGAAAAATGTGGGGTCTTTTTCTTCATGATTATAATTGTGGTTTAAAAGCATTCCGAAAAGAAGCTGTAAAAAGCTTACATTTGTATGGGGGTTTGCATCGTTTTATCGCACTTCTTTTATATCAACAGGGATTTCGCGTTTGCGAAGTCGTAGTTGTACATGAAAAAAGAAAATTTGGTAAATCAAAATTTGGATTCTCTAAAGTTTGGAAAGATTTACCAGATATGTTTACAGTATTTTTTTTAACACGATATGGGGAGAGACCATTACACTTCTTCGGATCGGTTGGAGGAATAATACTTTGTATTGGTTTTTTTATTCTTGGATACCTTACGTATTTACGATTTCTCGGTGAATCAATTGGGAGAAGGCCTCTTCTTTTGTTTGGCGTGCTTCTTGTGTTGAGTGGTCTCCAGGTCTTATTTACTGGATTTCTTGCCGATCTTATTATTAATATTGCTAAAAAAAGAACAATTGAGCGAGAGGGTGTTATAGACTATAGATTAAAATATATCAGTTGGGAAGAGAGATGAAACCACAGGATATAATTTTTTTTATTATTTTTGTATTGGTTTTTTTAAGAAAAGATCATCGTTTTGCAGCTGGAGTTGGTCTGATTTGTATTATTGCTTCAATACCACTTTTTGCTTTTTGGATTTTTTTTACAGCCCAAAGATTAATTTGGTATGCAGCTTTCTTTATTATTCTTTCTGTAGGTTTTTATTTATTAAAAAAGAAATAATATGGGACTTACTCATACACAGAAAAATTATATAAAAAGGAAAAGAAAAGAATACGCAGCTACTGAAATTGCTAAGTATCTTGATGTTTCGGAAAATACGGTTTTTGCCTACATACAAAAACGTTGGGGAAATAAAGAATATACAAAAATGTTAGAAAAAAGCGATACTGCTGATAGAGAGACAATATCTTTTACACGACAATTTTTTAAAAACTGGATTAAGCAACATAAGGGGATAATAGTTTTTTTGACGCTTCTTGTTTTAGTAGCATATGCAAACGGACTTTTTAATGCATTTGTTTCTGATGACAATGGTATTGTAAAGAATGTTGGTAACTTTCAGTTTATTTTTTCTGATGCAGTATCCGCTTCGTTTCTTCGCCCACTCTTGAATTTTTTTATATATCAACTTGTTGGATTACAACCTTTCTTTTTTAGACTTCCTAGTATTTTTTTTCACCTCGGAGTCGTGCTGCTTATATATTTTTTTATATCAGTCACATTGAAAAAAAATATAGCCGTTGTTGCCGCAATGGTTTTTGCTGTACATCCAATTTTGGTTGAGTCTGTAACATGGATATCAGGAGGCGTCTATGCACAATATACTTTTTTTATGTTCCTTTCCTTACTTTGTTATGCCCTTTTTCAAGGGAATAGAAAAGCGTATGTTGTATCACTTATTGCATATGGGCTTGCTCTTGTGTCTTCTGATAAGGCAGTGGTATTCCCCTTTATTTTATTTCTCTATGAGATTTGTTTTGGTGACATAAAAAAGAATTGGAAAAAAATTCTTCCATATGTTTTACTTGTTGGAATATTTGCTTTTTTCTATATTTGGAAAATAGGACAACGGGTAACCTATCTCCAAGCAGAAGCAAATGAAGACCTTTCAAAAATAGATAATCCATTATTGCAAATTCCTATTGCAATAACATCATATATCTGGCTTATCCTTTGGCCGAATATGTTGACTATGTATCAATCCGAAATGTCATTTAGTAGTGTGGGGTATGTAGTGCGACTCTTCTTTTTTATTGCATTTGTGGTGTTTGTGATTATTTCTTTCCGAAAAAACAAACATATATTTTTTTGGCTTTCTTTTTTTCTAGTAACACTTTTACCAACGCTTACGCCATTTAAAATTTCTTGGATTGTTGCTGAGAGATATGTGTATTGTGGCGCGATTGGTATTTTTACTGTATTTGGGATTTTTCTTGAGAAGCTTAGTGGAATAAGTGAGGAGCGCAGACGGTTTTTATACGCAATGTTTGCTATTATAGTCATTTTGCTTATGGGAAGAACTGTTATAAGAAATGCTGATTGGAAAAATGAAGATTCCCTATGGCTTGCAGCAGCAAGAACCTCGCCGTCAAGCTCGCAAAACCATAATAATTTAGGTGACTACTATGGAAGAAACGGTAATTTGGAACGTGCAGTGCAAGAGTTTAAAATAGCAATACAAATAAAACCAAATTATGCTGATGCCCACCATAATTTAGGGAATGCCTATCGGGATATGGGTAGGTTTGATGAAGCGCTTGAGCAATATAAAAAAGCAAGCTCATTTAATCCTGGACTTTGGCAATCATACCAAAATGCTGCTGGAATTTATTATAGCCGAGGAAACTTTCAGGTTGCGAAGGAATATACAGAAAAAGCATTAAAAATAGACCCGCAAAACCTAGGCCTTTTAGCAGCTATGGGAGTAATTGAGTTTAAACTGGGGAATAAGGAAAAAGCACAACAACTTTTAATACAGGTATTAAATCTTGATCCAAATAATCAATTTGCAAAACAAGCACTTTCCCAAATAGAAAAGGGAGCTCTTTAGTAAAGGAGTATCCTCTTACATATAATACCCTATAATCTAAAATAGATAGGTATAAGGTATGTGCAAATATTGAAAAAACAGTGTTATAATGCAATGTATGGTTGAAAAAACTGCTAATTTCTTGTTTGCTCCCCAATCAGTTGCAATTATAGCCTCAAGTCTCTACGAGAAATGGTATTTGGGAAATTTACGAAGTATTAAGCATATTGATAAAGTGAGAGGGGATTTGGCTATTCAGTTTTTGAAAATTGCCAGTGCAAAGGGGTATCAAGTTATTGTGGTGGATGGAGAGAGTTCGAAAACATTCCACAAAGAAATAAAAAAAATTCCAGGTGTTATAGTATTGAAAAGAAGAGGGTATAAGCGTTCTCCCGCACGCCGTCTTGCGTTAAGAAAAGCTTCAAAGTTGTTTGGGGTGAGAGCGATTATCATAACAGAGCTTGAAAAGGTCTCTTTGGTTGCAGATTATATTCCGATAGTTGTAAAGCCAATTTTAGATGGTGATATAGATATTGTTATTCCCAAACGTGAGGAAAAATCTTTTCAGGCAACATACCCAGATTATATGTATCAATCAGAAATTGAAGGAAATGGAATGTATAATGAAGCCCTGCGAATAAACGGATTACTTTCTTCTTCCGATGAAGATTTGGATGCTTTTTTTGGACCCAGAGTGCTGAAAAATGAGCCAAAAATTGTTTCGCTTTTTATGCGGCAATACCATATTAATACCATGGGTTCGCTTTTTGATAAGTTTTTATATGATGCAGAGCAATACTCAAATGCTTTGTATTTTCCAATAGTCCTTGCTCTTAAAAAAGGTGCTCGTGTAAAAAGTGTGACTATCCCTTTTATTTATCCAGAAACTCAAAAAGTTAATGAAGAAAAAGGCCAAAGGCAATTATTTATTGAGAAGAGAAAATCACAACGCTTAGCGATTCTTGTTGAATTATTACACTTTATTTACTACCTAGATAAAAAAAGACAAAGTGAGGTTAGATTAGTACGATAGACATATGAAAATTGGGATAGATATAAGTCAAATTGCGCATGAAAAAACAGGTGTTGCAATATATATACAAAAACTTGTTGAATATCTTATTGCTCATGATAAGGAAAATCAGTATATTCTTTTTTATTCAAGCTTAAGAAAGAATTTTCAATTTTCAATTCACCAGTTGGCGGAGAAGGTTCAATCAAATCCTAAGAACGTAAAAATTAAAACCTATAGGATTCCACCCACATTACTTGATATTCTCTGGAACAGATTACATATTATGCCGATTGAATGGTTTATTGGGGATATTGATATTTTTATCTCTTCTGACTGGATTCAACCACCAACTAAAAGAGCAAAGAAAGCAACAATTCTTTATGATCTTATTGTCTACAAATATCCAGAAGAAACCGCAAAAAAAATTATATCTGTACAAAAAAGGCGTTTGCGTTGGGTAAAAAAGGAATGTGATGTCATTTTTTGTATTTCTGAAAGTACAAAAAAAGATGCTAGGGAAATTTTGCATATCGAAGAGAAACGACTCAAGGTTATTTATCCAGGTGTATAGTGTATGTTTTTTGTTCGCAATAAAAACGTTTTGGGGAGCATAGGAATTGCTTTTCTTTTTAGTCTTTTTTCTGCCTTTTTATTTAACGTTTACTTCAATCGTTTTGCAAGCTTTGGATGTTTTGATGAATGTTTCAATTATGTGGCAGGACATTTTGTTCTTGAAGGAAGAGTGTTGTATAAAGAGATATTTTTTAACCATCAAATGGGGATGGCATATCTTAGTGCCCTTATACAGAGTATTTTAAAACCAGATAGTATTTACTATCTCGTTTTGGAGCATCGCATGTTTGTTTTCTTCTTTGGTATACTTATGGACGCACTCCTTATATGGCGTTTTAAAGCAGCTGGGGCTGGGTTTGCGTTTCTTTTTGAAGCAACAAAATTTTATTTTATGGGAAGCCTTTTTCTCGCAGAGTCAATACTTGTATATCCACTTGTATATCTTCTTGGTCTGGCATTTTTAAAAATAAATGGCAATGCCCTTTCTGTTATTGATTATATTATGAGTGCTATATTTACTTGGTTTGTGATCTTTACAAGAGAACCAGTAGTATTTGTTACCTTGCTTTTATATATACTGGTGCATTTTGATAAACGTTTACAAAAAGGCAAAGTTTTTTCGATAGGATTATTCTTTTTACTTACACTTTTTACATTTCTCTTTACCTCTTTGCCTGATTATTTTTATCAAGTTGTTACTATGAATGGGAAAACAATTTTGCTTTCTGAGTTGAAGTCGTATGATAATTTGTTCTCAGCAATATTTAAAATTTTCTTTTATCCAATAGTTATTCTTTTTGACGGCAGATGGACATTTATAAGAGATATTCTTATTGTCCTCGATCTTATTTTTTTGAGCGCCATAACAGTTTTTGTTATTAAAGGTAAAAAAATCAAACCTGTTTTGTTACTTCTTATTATTCTTGGGTTTGGTAATTTACGTGTTGTTCCTCCAGGGTGGATATTTTATGAAGCTTTCCATATGTTGCCGTGGTATGGATTATTTCTTATGAGCACATTTCTTCTTTTGCAAAACATTGCTGCAATAAAAAATGTAAAAAAAATTAGCATTTTTTTAAAATGGAGTGCTGTTGTTTTAATAATGTATGCTATTTTTTCCCCTCAATCTTTTTTTCGTGATATAACAGATAGAGATAAGGAGTTTCGATTAGGGTTTGATCGCTATTATATATATGGTCAAGCAATGAAGTATTTAGCTGATGTAAATGATACCCTCTATATTGAGGGTGGGTGGGATGATCTCATTTACTGGCAAGCAGATTTAGACCCTTCATATAGATATGTCCTGTATGGTGGGTCAAGTAGAAACGTTGCGCCGTTTATAAAAGAAAGAGAGAAAATGTTTAAAGAGAATCCTCCTGATTTTTATTATAGTTTTCATGAAAAAGGAATACATTCGCTTGGTTTTTTGCCAGAACACCTTAAAACTGAATATAGTGAACTCGTTTATGTTGCTAGTCCAAGCGGTTTATATATTAAAAAATCTAAGATACCAGCGATAACAGAGGAGCAATGGGAAAGGGTAAAAACATTACGATTTTACCAAACGTTGTAATAGTATGGTAATGTATAGTTTTAATATGTTAAAAAGGCCACTTTCGGTGGCGGTAGCCCAAATCGCAACCGATCCGGGAAATATCTCTGAAAATACTAAAAAGATAATTGCGTATATAGATAGTGCAAAAAAAAGAAAAGCTGAGATCATTGTTTTTCCTGAGCTTGCAATACCAGGATATGAGTCTTTGGATTTAATGCACCATCAAAAATATATTGATGATAATAAACAGGCTCTTGAGAAAATTACGAAGCATACAAAAGATGTATTCGTAATTGTTGGATTTATTGATCAAGATAAAAATATAGTTGGTTCCGATGGAAATCGAGTGAGATATAACTCTGCCGCGATACTCTATGACCAAAAATTACTAGCAGTACAAGATAAAACACTCCTTCCAAACTATGATGTTTTTTTTGAAAACAGATATTTTACTCAAGGAAGAGGAAGCAAGCTTATTGATTTTAAAGGAGTAAAAATTGGTGTTGAGATTTGCGAAGATTTATGGGATGAGAACTATCCTGTAAAAGTCTCAGAAGACCTCATTAAAAAAGGTGCAGATATGTTGATTAATATCTCTTGTTCACCTTTTTATATAGGAAAAAGAGCAGATCGAGAAGGACTCATAAGAAGAATTAGTGCAACATATAAAATTCCATTTATTTATGTAAATTGTGTAGGAGCACAAGATGGTTATGATGGAGAGTTGGTTTTTGATGGACAAAGTATGGTTTTTAATAATAAAGGGCAATTGATTAAATTAGGAAAAGAGTTTGAAGAAGAGTTGTTTTTTGTTGATGATAACGATTTAAAAGAGAGTGATAACAATATAGATAGTTCTGTTTCTGGACAAACAGAGCAGCTGCATAAAGCACTTGTTCTTGGTATAAGAGATTATTTTAGACGGTCTAAAATGAAGAAAGCATTCATTGGGCTTTCAGGAGGAATTGACTCTGCTGTTACTGCTGCAATTGCGGTTGAGGCACTAGGAGTTGATGCAGTAATAGGAATTAGTATGCCATCACAGTATTCAAGCAAAGGCAGTATTGATGATGCGAAAAAATTAGCTAAAAACCTTGGTATAAAATTCAAGATTATTTCAATTAATACTATGTATGATGTAGCAATAAATACGTTAGCAAGCGAATTTAAGGGATTAGAAAAGGATGTTACAGAAGAGAATATTCAAGCAAGGTTGAGGGGAGTAATTTTAATGGCACATGCAAATAAACTAAATGGTTTGGTAATTAGTACCGCAAATAAAACGGAAGCCGCGTTAGGATATACGACTCTTTATGGAGACATGTGTGGTGCTATAGCACCGATTGCTGATGTTAGTAAATTAAAAGTGTATGATCTTGCACGATTGATTAACAGACAAGCAAAAAAACGAATTATACCCTCATCCACTATTGATAAAGTGCCTTCAGCAGAACTAAGAGAAAATCAAACAGATGAACAATCTCTGGGTGCAACTTATCGTATTATTTCTCCTCTTGTAGATGATATTGTTGAACAAATGATTCCTATAAAAACATTAGTTAAAAAATATCCAAGAAATATAGTAGAACACATTTCTCAGTTGATTAATAAAAGTGAATATAAAAGAAGACAAGCTGCTCCGGGAATAAAAGTAACTAAGAAAGCTTTTGGTATTGGTAGAAGAATACCTATTGTTCATAATTTTGTACATTAATGCATGAGATTTTTGCAAATATTGTGATGCTATGATAATTGGAATTGATGGAAATGAAGCAAATGTTATTAACAAGGTAGGAATTTCTGAATACGCATTCGAATTACTAAAGCAATGTGAGGGATTTAGTAGAATTCAAGATGTAGGATTTAGGATTTATCTTAAAGAACAACCAAGGGACGATCTTCCTAAAGAAAAAAACTCATGGAAATATAGAGTGGTAGGTCCTTCGCGATTTTGGACACAAATAGGATTGCCATTAGATCTTTATTTACATAGAACAAGACCAGATATTTTTTTTAGCCCAACACATTATGCACCTCGTTTTTCTCCTATTCCAACTGTTATTTCTATAATGGATGTATCATATATATATTTTCCAGAGATGTTTAAAAAATCGGACTTGTATCAGCTTCGTCATTGGACGGTATATTCTGCAAAAAAGGCAAAAAAGATATTTACTATTAGTAAAGCGAGTAAGAATGATATAATCAGGGTATACGGAGTGCCAGAAGAACGTGTTGTTGTTACCTACCCTGGCATCAAAACACCTGTAACTACCAATCAGTTATTAAATATGGAAGAAATGAAAAAAAAGTACGGGATTAATAAAGACTATATTCTCTTCGTTGGAACACTCCAGCCAAGAAAAAATATTGTACGATTAATTGAAGCTTTTTCTAAAATTGAAAATAAAGCTTTAGATTTAATTATTGTTGGAAAAAAGGGATGGCTTTTTGAAGAAATCTTTGCTGCACCAGGGCGTTTTGGTGTAGAAAATAGTGTGAAATTTCTAGAGTTTGTATCTGATAGTGATCTGCCATTACTTTATAAACATGCTACGTGTTTTGTTTTACCAAGTCTTTATGAGGGGTTTGGATTGCCTATTCTTGAAGCAATGCAGTATGGATGTCCTGTAATAACAAGTAATGTATCGAGTCTCCCAGAAGCAGGAGGAGATGCTGCATTATACATTAATCCTGAAGATGTTGGTGATATCAAAGATAAGATCAACCTACTTTTGGACAGCAAAAAACTACAAAAAGAATTACAAGAAAAAGGATACAAACGAGTTAAAAAATTTAGTTGGGAAAAGACAGCTCAAGAAACGTTAAAAGTATTGCAGGATGTTGCTTTTGCTCCAAAAACATGAAGGATAAAACAGGAAAAGAGCTCTCATTACAAGAAGTATTAATCAAAGCGATACGCCGTATTGGAAATATTTTTTTAGAATGTGAAGTATTTTTTCTCCATATGGTTGGATACATTCCACTTCACCACGTGCGACGCTTCTTTTATAGACTTGCTGGGATGACAATTGGTGCGGGTTCAACGATACATATGGGTGCAAAATTTTATGATCCAAGAAACATTCATGTTGGACAAGACACAATTATTGGAGAAGGAGCAGTCCTTGATGGTAGGGAAAAACTTGTAATTGGTAATCATGTAGATATTGCATCTGAGGTAATGATATATAACTCAGAGCACGATATCGACGCAGAACATTTTACTGCAGTTGATGATGTGATTACTGCTCCGGTCACGATCGAGGATTATGTTTTTATAGGTCCACGAGCAATTATCTTACCAAATGTGACAATTAAAAAAGGAGCTGTTGTTGGCGCGGGGGCAGTTGTTACAAAAGATGTTGAAGAATTTTCGATTGTTGGTGGTGTGCCTGCAAAAGTTATTGGAGAAAGAAAAATAAAAGATCCACATTATAAACTTGGGCGGGCTCGATGGTTTCGTTAACAATGGCTTCTCTATCAATTATTATTTTAACCTATAACACAAAAGATGTCACTGTAAAATGTCTCCAATCATTGTTTCGGCAGTATAAAAATCAGCTGCAAAAAAGGGAGTTTGAAGTTATTGTTGTTGATAACGCCTCAACCGATGGTACGCTTGATGCCATTGGTAATCTCAGATCTCAATTTTCTAATTCGTGGACAAATCTTACCTTAATTAATAATAAAGAAAATTTTGGATTCGCCAAAGGAAATAATATTGGAGTGGCACAAGCAAAAGGAAAGTACGTTTTTTTCCTTAATTCTGATACAGAGATAAAGGATGATGGGTTAGAGCGTATGGTTTCCTATATGGAATCTTCTACCAATAATATTGGTATATTAGGTGCTAAACTGCATAATGCAGACGGGTCAACTCAGACATCTGCTGGAGTATTTTATTCTCTACCTCAGGTTTTTTTTATGCTTCTTGGTGGGGAACGGTTTGGGTTCTTACGAAAAAGCCCAAAAAAAATTACAGACGTAGACTGGGTAAGTGGAGCTGCTCTTATGATGCAAAAAAAACTATTTGATCAACTAAGAGGATTTGATGAACATTTTTTTATGTATGTTGAAGATATGGATCTTTGTTATCGTGTGATGAAAAATGGAAAAAAGGTAGTTTTTTATCCAAATGTTCATATCGTACATATGGAGCAAGGAAGCTCCGATAGATCTTTTGCAATACTTCATATTTATAAAGGTCTTCTTTACTTCTACAAGAAACATAAAAATTATATACAATATATAATAGTTAAAGTACTTCTTATGCTTAAAGCCCTTCTTGCTATTATGATAGGAATAGTTACTGGCAATAGATATCTTGTATCAACATACAGAAAAGCGCTTATACATGCTTTATGAAATTATTCCATTGGATTACTGATAATATTTTATTTGTCTTAACACTTTTTTTACTTGCTTTTATCCCCCTTTATCCTAAAAAACCCCTTTTAGATGTTGTAAATACATGGGTATATATTCGTGCAGAAGATTTCGTTGTTGTTTTTGTGTTGCTTGTTTGGTTTTATATGCTTGTCCGCAGAAAAATTACCTTAAAAACTCCTTTGACAATTCCTATGATTATCTTTTGGATAATTGGGGCAATAGCAACCATTCATGGAGTCCTTTTGATATTTCCATCATTGTCGGGTACTCATGCAAATGTAGCATTCTTAAGTTTTTTACGAAGAATAGAGTATCTAAGTGTCTTTTTTGTTGCATACGCGGGAATAAAAGATAAACGGTATGTTAATTATGTTGTTGGTATTATTACCATAACACTTCTTTTAGTTATTGCCTACGGTTTTGGACAAAAATTTTTAGGTTTCCCAGCATATCTTACAATGAATGAGGAGTTTGCTAAGGGAATACCGATACATCTTTCTGCGCTTTCTCGAGTACCATCAACATTTGCTGGGCATTATGATTTAGCAGCATATTTAGTTTTAGTTATCCCCCTTTTAACAAGCATGATTTTTGGGTTTAAAAATCGGCTTGTAAAAGCAGTTCTTTTTGGTACAGTTTCTTTAGGATTTGCGCTTCTTTTTATGACAGTATCAAGGGTTTCAGTTTTTGTTCTCTTATTTTCCTTACTGATGGTTCTTGCTTTTCAAAAGAAAAAACTTGTAGTTATCGCTTTATGTTTGATGGGTTTTGTATCTTTTGTTGTTTTAAGTTTCTCTCCAAGCCTCATGCAGCGATTTGGCAACACTGTTAAAGAAATAGATGTGCTAGTAGATGCTGATACAGGGGAAGCAATAGGGCATGTAAAAGAAGTGCCAACAATATATTTTAAAGATAAGATAATTAGAAAAAAATTTGCTGAGAGTAAGAGTGAAATTATTACACCAATTGATGATAAAGAAGCAACTGCTTCTGGCATAGTTCATTATACAGAAATTCCTCCATCTGTCCCATTAGTTATTGAATCAAATGCACCAACAGGTGAAAACTTACCACAAGGAACTGGGTATATTAACTTAACTCTTTCACCTGTTACTAAAAAGGTTGGGCAGTTTTTTTATCAAAAAGCATCAGATAAAGGAGAGCAGGAGGAGATAGTGAGCATATATGGGGACTATATAATAAAAAAAGCATTAGCGTATGATCTTTCTTTTACGACTAGGTTTCAAGGCGAATGGCCAAATGCAATAGATGCATTTAAAAGAAATATTTTATTTGGAAGTGGGTATGGATCGATAAGTTTAGCAATTGATAATAATTATCTGCGTATTTTAGGAGAGGTTGGCATATTAGGATTTTCTGCTTTTTTCTCAATCTTTATTATTACTGGAATTTATATTAAAAAAGTGTTACCAGATATTGAATCTCCTGTTGTTAGAAATTTTATTTTAGGTTCGGTTGCAGGCATATTTGGTTTGGGATTGAATGCAATTCTTATTGATGTTTTCGAAGCATCAAAAATTGCTTTTCTTCTTTGGCTTTTAATTGGCGTAATACTTGGAACACTTCGGTTATACCAGAAAAATGATATAGACATATACAAAGAATTTAAAAAAACAATTACCTCATCTTATGCAGTCATAATTTATTTATTTATTGCAACAGTTGTTATATTCGCCCCCATGACTAACAATTATTTTGTCGGAGACGATTTTACCTGGTTTCGATGGGTAGCGGATTGCAACAATAGCATGTCCCCTTCAGAAAATTGCGGTTCTTTTGAAAAGGCTACTCGTTTTTTCACACAATCAGATGGATTCTTTTATCGTCCTGGGACAAAAATATACTTTTTACTTATGTATTCTGCATTCTGGCTTAATCAAACTGCATATCATGTAGCTTCATTACTACTTCACTTTACTGTTGCTGTATTCGCCTTTTTATTAGCAAGAAAGATATTAAAAGACTTTATTTTTTCCGTTCTTGTGGCATTCTTATTTCTTATCATGAGTGGGTACTCCGAAGCAGTTTTTTGGATTTCTTCAACTGGTTTCCTTTTTAACGCTGTGTTTGCACTTGCAAGTTTACTTTTATTTATTCGTTGGGAAGAGAAGAAGCAAAATATCTATCTCGTTTTATCTTTGTTCTCTATTGTTTTTAGTCTCTTGTTTCATGAGATGGGAGTTGTTGTTCCGTTAATGATTATTCTTTATAAACTGACAACCGATGAAAAATTTTCACCCCGAAGCATTTTTGAAAAAAAACATTATCTTTTACTCTTTTCTCCTCTTTTGCCATATATCATGATGCGATATGTTGCACACAGTCATTGGTTCAGCGGTGATTATAGCTACAATTTAATAAAACTCCCATATAACATAGTTGGCAATAGTATTGGGTATGGAGCACTTGCTCTTTTAGGTCCCGGATCTTTGTCTATTTATCAACAAATGAGGAATGGTTTAAGAGAGCATTTGCTTATGAGCATGATAGCTACGATTATTATTACTTGTTTGTTAGTAATGATATACAGAAGATTTATAGTAAGAATGGTCAAGCCAGATCGAAAAATTATTACGTTTAGTATTTTATTTTCTTTTGTCACACTACTTCCTTTCTTAGGACTTGGAAATATTACTTCTCGTTATAGCTATCTTGCAAGTATAGGATTTATACTTCTTTTTGTATTTTTCGTTAAAAACATATATAGTTATCTAGAGAGTTATGGAAAATCTATTGCTCTTGGGGTAGTAACGGTGGTTTTGTGTATTTTTTCTTTTGTCCATATTATTCAACTTCAGAAAATACACATTGATTGGTATGAAGCAGGAGAGAAATCAAAAAGATTTTTTATATCAATTGATGAGCAATATACAGATAGTTGGGCAAAGGAGCACATGCAATTTTACTTTGTTAATGTACCGATTCGACTTGGAGATGCATGGGTATTTCCTGTAGGATTAAATGATGCAATATGGCTCGTTTTTAGAAATGAGCGAATCCAGGTACATCAAAGTGCGACGCTCGAACAGGCGTTACAAGAAGCAAGGGGATCCTCAAATAAAAAAGTGTTTGAATTTAATGAAACTGGTAGTGTTATTGAGAGAATACCACCAGTGATTGCTGAATAGTAAGCATATGTTGAAAAAAGAATTTGTTATACTTTTATTCCTGATACTTGGTGCACTTGCTGTTCGTTTGTATCATTTTGATTCTCCAGTTATTGATTGGCATTCATGGCGACAAGTAGATACATCCTCAGTATCAAAAAACTTTGTTGAAAGCGGTTTTAATCTACTTCATCCAAAATTCCATGATTTTTCAAAAGGAGTTTCTCTTTTGGATAATCCTAATGGTCTTCGATTTGTTGAATTCCCTTTTTATAATGTATTACAAGCTGGATTTTTTTCCCTTTTTGGCAAATTTACGCTTGAGCAATGGGGTAGATTAGTAAGTATATTTTCTTCTCTTACGGCAATCGTATTTCTCTACTTACTGGTTCGTAAGTATCTTTCTATATATGCTGCATTTTGGTCTGCTTTCTTTTATGCTTTTACTCCATACAGTATTTATTACAGCAGAGCATTACTTCCTGACCCAATGATGGTTATGTTCATGCTTGGAGGATTTTATTTTTTTGATCGAGCAATAGAAAAAGGTGTCATTACATGGAAATTTTTTCTTTTGTCCATTCTTTTTACTGCATCAGCAGTGCTAATAAAACCATTCGTATTCTTCTTTTTTATTGGGTTTGTTTATTTGTTCTTTAGACAATTTGGCATAGGTTTTTTGAAGAAAAAAGAGTTATGGATATTTTTGATATGTACCGCTGTTCCGTTTATCGCATGGAGAGTATGGATGCAGCAATATCCGGAAGGCATTCCTCAGAGCAATTGGCTTTTTAATGGAAATAACGTTCGATTTAAAGGTGCATTCTTGAGATGGATTTTTGCGGACAGGATTGCACATTTGCTCTTGGGGTATTTTGGTCTTCCTTTTGTTATTCTTGGTGTTATTGGAAAAATAAAGAAAGAGGGTTTGCTATTTCTTTCATTTGGAGTTTCATCTTTGATATATATTAATGTTATTGCGACGGGAAATGTACAACATGATTACTATCAGTTACTTATTTTTCCAACGATTGCAATATTTTTTGGAAAAGGGGTTGATCTGGCACTTAGAGGATCTAAAGAGGTTTTTAACAGAATAGTAAGCGTGCCAACTGTGTTTGTGTGTATTGCGTTGATGTTGGCGCTTGGATGGTATCGTGTTCGAGATTTTTATGCACTGCAACATTATGAAGTTGTAAGAGTTGGAGAAATTGTCGACCGTATTGCTCCTAAAAATGCAAAAATAATTGCACCCTATGGAGGTGACACAACATTTCTTTACTATACAAAAAGAAACGGATGGCCAGTTGTTGATCGGCCATTTTATGAGTTTATTGATATGGGTGCACAGTATATTGTCTTTGTTAATCCAACTAAAGATGACTTTAATCTTCAAGAATTATTTACACCGGTTGAGACAGGTATAAATTATGCGATTTTTGATCTTACAAAGCCAACCGCAAAAGGTGTAGCAGTGTTAGAGTTTGAGGAAAAAAGAGACAAGAACGGAAAATGAAAATACTCATTGTTTCCTCATTCCTCCCATACCCGCTTTTTTCTGGTGGTAACATTCGCCTTTTTAACATTATTAAGCTTTTATCTAAATCTCATACGATTACTCTCATTTGTGAAAAAAGATCGCAGCAGACAGCAGCAGACATTGCAGAGGTTAAAAAATATTGTAGAGATGTTATAACAGTTGACAGAAAAAAACAGTGGTCCTTTATAAATATTGTAAAAACCGGCTTTTCCTTTTATCCATTTTTACTTGTTGGCCATATGCACAAGGAAATGAAAAAGGAAATCTCCCTGCTTTTAAAAAAAGAATCTTTCGACGTGTTGCACGTTGAAACATTTTATGTAATGCACAATCTTCCAAAGGTGCAATTACCAACGGTGCTTGTTGAGCATAATATTGAATATCTTGTGTATCAACGTTTCACTCGCTATGCATCTTTTTTCCTACGGCCTTTTCTTTTTCTTGATGTACTAAAGCTTTGGTATTGGGAAAAGTATTACTGGAATAAGGCAACAAAAGTAGTTGCAGTATCAGAAAAAGAAAAAGAAATTATGAAAAAAAGTGATAGTAGTGTTGTGCCAAACGGTGTTGATACAAAATGGTTCACAATGCAAAATTCAAAATTAAAGTTTGCAAATAAAGAAAAAAAGATTTTATTTATAGGAGATTTTCGTTGGGTTCAAAATAAGGATGCTGTTATATGGATTTTAGAAGAAATACTTCCAAAAATTGGAACAAATGTCAAGTTATGGATTGTTGGAAAAACAATACCAGATAATATAAAAAAGATGAAAGTTTACGAAAATGTTCTTTTTGATGAGAAGGCTCCTGAAGATACACGGGAAATATTTCAAAAGGCAGATGTGCTTCTTGCGCCGATTCGAATTGGCGGAGGCACAAGTTTTAAAATACTTGAAGCAATGGCAAGTGGGACTCCAGTTGTGACTACCTCTTTAGGTATTGAGGGAATCGCTGCAAAAAACGGAGAGAATGTGTTAATTGGTGATACTGCAGAAGCACTTGCATCACACGTAAAAGAAATAGTCAGCAATAACAATCTGTATGAGAAAATAGCAAAAAATGCAAGAATGCTTATTGAAGAGAAATATAGTTGGGAGTTGATTGTAAAAAAACTTGAACATGCATACCAAGCAGCACTTGCATCACACACGAATGGTTGATCTATCGATTATTATCGTTTCGTATAATACAAAAGACATTTTAAATGAATGTCTTACTTCTCTTTATAAAAACAGTGGTCGATATACAAGTGAGGTGATTGTTATTGATAATGCTTCTTCTGATCAGTCTTTAGCAATGGTTAAAAAAGAATTTCCAGATGTACTTCTTATTGAGAATAAGGAAAATTTTGGTTTCTCAAAAGCAAATAATATTGGTGTGCAAAAGTCAAAAGGCAGATATGTACTTTTCCTTAATTCAGACACTGTCGTAAAAAAAGGAGTTTTTGATGAGATGATTAGCTTTATGGATTTGTATACAGATGCTGGTGCAGCAACTTGCATGGTTGTATTGCCAAATGGTGAGTTGGATGACGCTTCTCATAGAGGATTTCCAACACCATGGAATGCATTTTGCCATTTCTCTGGCCTTTCAAAAATTGCAAACACTCCTTTTTTGAGCGGGTATAATTTAGGATGGAAAGGTACACATACTATACATGAAATAGATGCTTTAGCAGGGGCATTTATGCTTGTTCGAAGAAAAGCTGGTCAAGAAGTTAATTGGTGGGATGAGGAGTATTTTTGGTATGGGGAAGATATTGATTTTTGTTATCGTCTAAAACAGAAAGAGTGGAAGATTTATTTTGTTCCAACAGTGTCTATCCTTCACTATAAAGGAGTTTCTGGAGGAATTAAAGACGTATCAAAACATTTAAGTAAAGCAACTGAAGAAACAAAAACGCGTGTAACCCAAGCTCGATTTGAAGCAATGCGAATTTTTTATAAAAAACACTATATTATAAAATACCCCAAAATTATTACATGGTTTGTTATGAGGGGTATAGATATAAAACTCTGGTTTGCTACTGCAAAGCAATAGCCTCAATGATATACTAAATCCATGCGTATTGGCATCGATGCAAGACTTTGGAGCGAAAGTGGCGTTGGTCGATACACGCGAAATTTAGTCTCGGAACTTCAAAGAATTGATACAAAAAATGAATATGTCTTGTTTGTTCTGGATAAGGACTTTTATAGCATCAACTATCAGTTAGCGGGTAAGTATAAAAATTGGAAAGTTGTCCGCGCAAATATTAGGTGGCATACGGTTTCTGAGCAAATACGATTTTTACCTATCCTTTACAGAGAAACTCTTGATCTTTTACACTTCCCTTATTTTTCTGTTCCAATCTTTTATACAAAGCCATATGTTGTTACCATTCATGATTTAATTTTGCATCATTTTCCAACAGGAGCTGCTTCAACCCACAACAAACTTTTTTACCATTTAAAATGGTTTGCGTATCGGTTTGTTATCTCAAAGGCTGCAAAAAAAGCGAAAAAAATTATTGCTGTTTCTCAGGCTACAAAAAGAGAAATAAGAGATCATTTGCATGTGAAGGAGGAAAAGGTTGTTGTAACATATGAAGGAGTAGATAAGCAAATTATAGGTAGTAAAGAGGAGAAAGAAAAAAATCTCAAGCTCGGTGCTATAAGTAAAAATACATATTTTCTCTATGTTGGTAATGCGTATCCACATAAGAATCTCAATCGGCTTATCAAGGCATTTAATAACATACAGAATAAAGGAGAGACAAAGCTTGTGTTGGTAGGTAAAGAAGACTATTTTTATAAAAAATTACGTAATAAAGTAAAAAACGAAGGATCAAAAGATGACATTATTTTTTTTGGAGAGGCAACTGATTATGAGCTTTCATATTTATATAAACATGCTCTGGCTCTTGTTATGCCATCAATTATGGAAGGGTTTGGATTACCAGCAGTAGAAGCAATGCGTAATGGGTGTTTGGTGTTAGTTTCCAACATTGAGTCATTTCAAGAAATTTGCCAAGATGGTGCTATATATTGTGATCCATTTGATATTGTCGATATGCAATTAAAAATGGAGGATATTCTTACTGGTGTTAAAAATAAAAAGAGCATAATGCAATCCGCATTACAAAGATCATCCTTTTTTTCATGGGAGAAAATGGCAAAAGATACTGTTGGAATTTATGAAAGTTGCTATTCTTTACGACAGAGTTAGTAAGTGGGGTGGTGCTGAGAGGATTTTGCTGGCTCTTCATAAGTTATTTCCAGAGGCTTCTCTTTATACATCTGTGTATCATGCACAAAAAGCACCATGGGCCAAGGAATTTACTGTCAAAACATCTTTTCTTCAACACGCTCCTGCTGCGAGAGTTTGGCATGAAGCATATGCATTGTTTATGCCCATAGCGTTTGAAAATTTTTCATTTGATGAGTATGACCTTGTCATTTCCGTAACATCTGAAGCAGCAAAGGGAATTATTACCAAACCAAAAACCTTGCATATATGTTATTGTCTTACTCCCACACGATATTTATGGAGTGGGTATAACGAGTATTTTCGTAGCCAACTGATACAGAAGATGACTCGACCTTTAGTATCATACTTACAAACATGGGATAGAGTTGCTGCCCAACGACCCGATGCATATATTGCAATCTCAAGTGAGGTAAAAAAAAGAATAAAAACGTATTATGGAAGAGAGTCGACCGTTGTGTATCCACCAGTAGCTTTAGCGTCTAGTGATCGGCGTCTAGTAAATAGTTCAGAAAAAATAACTAAGCGCTATACGCTAAACGCTAATGACTATTTTTTGGTTGTTTCTCGTCTCGTCCCCTACAAACGAATTGATATTGCAATTAATGCATGTAATGTCTTGCAATTACCACTTAAGATTGTGGGGATGGGATCGCAAGATGGGATGCTTCGCCGAATTGCTGGACCAACAATTGAGTTTGTTGGAAGCTTGACTGACTATGAGCTAGTAGAGTATTATAAAGCTTGTCGTGCGCTCATTTTTCCAGGGAACGAGGATTTTGGTTTGGTAATGGTCGAAGCACAGAAGTTTGGGAAACCAGTTATCGCTTTTAAAAATGGGGGGGCATTAGAAATTATTGCTGATGCAAAAACTGGAGCATTCTTTTACCCGCAAACGACAGAAGCGTTAATAAAGGCATTGAACGTATTTGAAGAAGAAGCGTTTTCTATAGAGGCGTGTATAAAGAATGCAGAGAGATTTTCTTTTCTGGAGTTTAAGAAGTCATTTATGCATGCTTTGGAAAAAGCGCAAGAACAGTATTTTAGATAGCTTGATTGTATGAAAATTATTGTATTTGCAGGAGGTGTTGGAACAAGGTTGTGGCCAGTTTCAAGAAAAAACACGCCAAAACAATTCGAAAAAATTATTGGCGACAAGTCAACACTACAACAAACAATAGAAAGACTTTTACCCACATTTAAAGCGAGAGACATTTTTGTTGCCACTGGTAAACGATACCTTGAAGTTGTTTTAGAACAGCTGCCCCAAATTCCTAAAGAAAACTTTATCTTTGAGCCACAAATGAGAGATGTTGGTCCAGCAATAGGACTCGCTGCAGCAATTTTGTCAAAAAAATATCCCAATGAACCCATAGCAATATTATGGAGTGACCATCTTGTAAAGAATAACGATGCATTCAAAAAAATTCTTTTTTTAGCAGAAGAATCTATTAATAAAAAACAAGCTGATTTTGTTTTTATTGCACAAAAGCCCCGGTTCGCAAATCAAAATATGGGATGGATTGAAGTAGGAGATATGGTGAAAGAAGAAGACAATATTTATATCCATTCATTCAAAAAACTTTTTTATCGACCGAAACTTTCTGAAGCAATTTCCTTTTTTGAAAGTCAACATTTTGCATGGAATTTAGGATATTTTGTAACAACACCAAGCTACCTTTCTTCTCTTTTCCAGACATTTACCCCGAATTTATATGAAAAGCTAGCTCAAATAGCTGCTTCTTATGAGACAGATAATTTTGAACAGGTATTGGAAACAATTTATCCGTCGTTGCAAAAAATAAGTTTTGATGATGCGATTTTAGTAAATATGAAACCAAAAAATATTTTAGTTATCTCTTCAGACCTTGGTTGGAGTGACGTGGGTGCATGGGAGTCATTAAAAGAAGCGCTTGCTGAAACCACAGACGAAAACGTAACAAAAGGAAAGGTACTTCTTGAGGATAGTAAGGATAGTTTAGTATTTAACTATAATGATCAACTGGTTGTGGGGATAGATTTGGAAGAATTGCTTGTTATTAATACTGGAGATGTTATTTTGGTATGTCCAAAAACATCAGTGCCAAAAATAAAAGAATTGGTCGAAGGCTTCGCTGGAACTCCTCATGAACATTTGGCATAATGTATGGCGCATTCATATATAGTGATAAAGAAGAATAAAGTGTACGAGTTTGTAAAAAGAATTCTCGACATTATTTTCTCCTTAATTATCCTTATAATTTTTTTACCAATCATTGCAGTAGTCGCAGTACTTGTGAAAGTTGATTCTTCTGGGCCAATTTTTGCTGATACACCTGAGAGGGTCGGAAAAAATGGAAAATTATTTAAAATGTACAAATTTCGCTCAATGATTCAAAATGCTCATGAGATACTGCGCCAAAATCCTAAATTCCAAAAACTTTTTGATGAATACAAAAAAGGGAGTTATAAGCTACGAGATGATCCACGAATTACTCGAATTGGAAAATATATCCGTAAACATTCTCTTGATGAAGTTCCCCAGCTTCTTAATGTGCTGCAGGGAGAAATGAGTTTGGTTGGACCACGAGCGTATTATTCTGATGAGCTACGTGAACAACAAAAAAAATATCCAGAAACAAAAGACGCTGTAAAAATTGTGTTATCAGTTAAGCCGGGAATTACTGGTTATTGGCAAGTATCCGGGCGAAGCGAAATAAATTTTGATAAAAGAATTGAAATGGATGCAGAGTATGTTCGCAAGCGTTCAATCATGTATGATTTTTGGATTATTGGAAAAACTCCTTGGGCAATGATTTCTGGAAAAGGTGCCTTATAAATCAACCTATAGTCGTTTGATTTTTATTCTTGTTTGTGTTAAAATTTGTATATGCGTCGATTCACTAAGTTACCAGTCTTAACAGTTATCGTTTTCCTTTCTGTTGCTGTATTTGTTAAAGCAGATGTACAAAAAAAGCAAGATGAAGCTATTTTTTTACAGAAAGCTGCAGAAACAAATGAGTCTGTATCGTCTGTTGATCAAGAAATGCCATTAATAAGCGATTCTCCAAAAAACCCTCTAATGCGTGAAGTTACACCAACCACAAAGCAGCAGGTAACGTCTATTCCAACATCGGTAAAAAATGCAGAGTCGCAATCTTCGTCAGTAAGGTTAGATGCTGTTGCTCCAGCTTCTGGAAAATTTGAACAAGAGATAACAGTTCGAGGATCTGGGTTTGGGACCTCTTCTGGACAAGTATGGTTTTATAACAGTCAATCAGGTTTGAACTTAGGAGGAGGACCAATCACGAGTTGGAGCGAGAATGAAGTAAAAACAAAAGTGCCATTTGTCAGGGGTAGTAATGAATATCTTATTGAAGTGCAAACAGGAAGTGGTGCAAAAAGTAATAGAATTGCATTTAAAGTGACTGCTGGACAGCCATACTTTAAGACAATATCGCCATCCGGTGTTAAACCTGGGGGAGAAATTATTATTACAGGGGAAGAGTTTGGAGAAAGTGCCGGATCTATTAATTTCTATAAACCAGAAAATATTTCTTCTGCATCAGGCGGTAGTGTTATTTACGCATGGTCCGACACTGAAATTAGAGCAAATGTCCCAGGTATTTTAGTTCCAAACCAGGAGTATGGAGTACAAATTGTGACAGCTGACGGAAGACAAAGCTCCTTTAAGTATTATCAAGTTGGAAACTAATCTACTGCCATTTTGGATTTTTCCGTTTCTTGACATTGTTTATTTTGTTACGTTATGATTATTTGATATGGACGAATTGCCAAAAATACCACTTCGTTCGCAAGAACAAATACAAAGGACAGAGGAAAAAGGAAGCATTTCATTTACGAAGTTTAGAAAAAAAATACTTATTGTTTTTCTCGTTATTCTTATTCTTTTTGGTGGACTTGCAGCAGTTATTGCAGTACCAGCACAAAAAACCTATACATCAGCACAAAAAACCTACATTCAAGCAAGGTTGGCATGGGAAGCAATAAAAAAACAAAATATTGCGGGTGCTGATGAAGAGCTTAAAAAAACAAAAGCTGCGCTAGAAGATACCCAAGATCAATTACAAGGTCTTTCATTCTTGCGGTTTATTCCAATAGCAAGTTGGTACTACAACGATGCTGATCATATGGTAAAGGCTGGTCTTCATAGTTTGAAAGCAAGTTCAGTTCTGGTTGAGGCAATAAAGCCCTATGCAGATATTTTAGGTCTTAAGGGACAGGGAAGTTTTGTCATGGGATCTGCTGAGCAGAGGGTACAAACAGCAATTCTTACCATGGGGAAAATTACACCCCGTATTGATGACGTTGCTAAAGATCTTGATCTGGCACGTGAAGAAATTGATAAGGTTTCACCAAGCCACTATCCACCCATTTTTGGATTAGCAAAAGTACGAGACCAACTAACCCAGGTTAGAACAATTGCAGATACTGGTATTTCTTTTGTTGATGAAGCAAGGCCATTGATTAAAGTTTTGCCTTCTCTTTTGGGTGAATCGGAGGAGAAAAAATATTTAATATTATTCCAAAATGCAAATGAGCTGCGTCCAACGGGAGGATTTATTACCGCATATGCAATTTTTAGAATTAACAAAGGGAAAATTGACGTTGAAAAGTCAGAAGATATTTACAATTTAGATAACACGATTAAAAATAAACCAAAAGCACCGGAACCTATTTTAAAATATCTTGCAAATGTTCCCGTGCTTCATTTGCGTGATACAAACCTGTCTCCAGATTTTATAACTTCAATGAAGCTTTTTAATAGTTTGTACACTACTTCCCCTGCAAAAGTAGATGTTGATGGGATTATTGCTATCGATTCAAGTGTTCTTGTTTCCACAATTAAAATTCTTGACGATGAGGTTACTGCTGGTGGAGTTAAGTTTACCTCAAAGATTGATAAGCGATGCGATTGCCCACAGGCTATTTATGAACTTGAGCGACTTATTACGACACCGCTTAGTATTGATATACGGTATACAAATCTTGCGGCGATTCAAGCACAGCGGAAAGATATCCTAGGTACGCTTATGTATGCAATTATGCAAAAAGCCCTTAAATCTTCGCCAAAGCTCTATTGGGGACCGCTCGTCCAGGACATGATAACGCAGGCAAACAATAAGCATATCTTATTTTACCTCTATAATGACGATGCGCAAAAAGGTATAGAATCACTCAATGTTGCAGGAAGAATAAGAGAATTTGACGGAGATTATTTCCACTTAAACCAAGCAAATTTGGGCGGCGCAAAATCAAATCTCTTTGTAAGAGAAGCAGTTGTACAAGATGTTAAAATTGGCGAAGATGGAACTATTAGTAAGACTATTACCATGCAATATAAAAATCCTTACCCACCGTCTGATTGTAATTTAGAAAGAGGAAATTTGTGCTTAAATGGTGTTTTGCGAAACTGGTTTAGAGTCTACGTGCCAAAAGGTAGTACGTTAGTGGATAGTAAGGGCTCTGAAGTAAAAGTAGCAACAAGTGAAGATCTTGGAAAAACAGTCTTTGAAGGATTTCTAACTGTTCGACCACAAGGTTCAGCAACATTTGTTATTACCTATACCTTACCATTTAAGCTTGAGTCTGGGTCAGTATTACCGCTTTTTATTCAGAAACAACCAGGAACAACGAATAATGAATACACAATAAAAGTCAATGGAAGAGAGATTAAGAAGTTTTCGCTTGTGACAGATACAGAGGTGATACTAAAACGATAAGTGATGAAGAATTTTAAGACAGAAGGAATTGTTATCCGGCGCAGAAACACAGGAGAAGCAGATAGAATTTTAACAGTTTTTACAAAGCACCATGGCAAAATACAAATAAAAGCAGCAGGAGTTAGGAGAATTACAAGCCGTCGTTCCCCACATGTAGAGCTTCTAAATTATTGTAATCTTACTCTTTATAAAGGCAAAAATATTCCATTGTTAGTCGAAGCAGAAACAATCGAGAATTTTTCTTCTCTTAAGAGAGACTTAAAAACAATTGGTATTGCGTATCATATTTGTGAGCTTGTTGATAGTTTGTGTGCAGAAAATCAAGAGAACGCATTGGTATTTTCACTGTTTGCAAAGATACTCTATGATCTCTCAGGGGGTAATGATGCAAAACGAGTTGTGCACACATTTGAACGAGAACTTCTTGCACATTTGGGTTTTTCTTCTCATGTGCCACTTGCGAGAACTGTTGATACCCATGCAGTCATCGAGGAGATTATCGAGCGAAAACTTAAAACAAGCCAATTACTTTCCCATTTTTTACAGTAGGTTATTTTCTGTGTATTAATCGATCAAATACGGTAGTTGCGCTACGAACAACATTTTGAAAAATAACACGCTCTGTTGTACTTGGGATTCGATTTTCTTCCTGGTTAACTATTCCATGATTTTGTAAGCGGTCAAGGTAATAGTCAAACGTTTTTTTTGCTACAATTTCCCAGTCAAAATTGTTGAGAACATGCGTTCTTGCCTCTTTTTGTAATCGTGCTTTCTCTTCTTCAGGCAGGTTTAGAAGGTCCATGATAACTCTTGCTAAATCAACTGGATCAGCAGGTTTAGCAAGACGGGCAAACGGTTGATTGCCGCCAGTTGCTTCCCTATAGCCGTTGATATCTGAGGCAACGACCAGTGTTTCAGAAGAGAGTGCTTCGGCAATAACTCTTCCAAATCCTTCTCCACCAGTTGATGGGCAGACAACAATGTCTGCTGTTCTATACGCTTTTTCAAGTTCTGTTCTTGGCAAAACACCCAAAAATTCAACATCTTCTGTAATACCAAGATTTTTTGTTAATCTCTGAAGTTTTTCTGTTTCAGCACCATCCCCGGCAATCTTTAGTTTTATATTGTTTTTACCCTGTTGTTTTAAATGACTGAGTGCTTGAATAAGATAGATAATTCCTTTTCGCTCATCGTGTCTTCCGGCAAAAAGCAGCGTATATTTTTTATCTTGTTTCCATTCCTCGATAATTGGTCCATCAGGAGTAAGTTTTGTTGTATCAAATCCATTTGGAATCACTTCATAGTTTCCAGGAAAGGCAAGTGACCATGTTGTTGCAGTTGCCTGGGAAACCGCAATCCGTCCATCAAATACATCCATAATAGTGTTTGCGTATCCTTGCGTTTTTCCAGGTCGGCCATTTTCAAATTTAAATCGCCAGACACCATATTTAAAAAAAAGCAACGCCATGCGCAGTGTTAAACTGCTTCCCTCAATTTGCGCATGGTGATGTGCAATGGTTGTTGGGATTGTTTTGCCATCTTTTCTTTTTGGAGTCGCCGAAATAATTGGATGAGCGTAGTGACCAAGAAGCAGTGGCTCATGAAAATCAAAAACGAAATCAGGATTATTGGCATCAGGGTTTGTTAGGATTGTCTCAAGCATTCTTTTTGCAGGTGCTTGTCGAAGGGAAATAGGAATTGGATGATTTGTCCCATGATGGCCAAAACGAAATGGAGTTCTCCCAAAGCTATAGTCTGCATCGTTTTTAAGTGGTGGGTTTACTTTTGGCCCAATAAGTACAACTTCGCATCCTAACCTTTCAAGATATGGCTGAATTCCCAACACAAATTGTGAAACTCCATCAGGGGTTTGGGGAGTTAATGGATAGGGAGAAAATGTTACGACTTTTAGTCGTGATTCTTGTCGCTCGTAGGTCATAATGTGTAATTTTAGCATTATCTTGTTGTAAAAAATAGTTTTTTTCTGCTATTATACGAGCATGATAGATACTGTCATGGAAAAATTGGTCTCATTGTGTAAAAGGCGTGGTTTTATTTTTCAAGGATCAGAACTCTATGGTGGTTTGAATGGTACATGGGATTTAGGGCCATTGGGGGTCACACTTGCTAATAATATTAAGCGTGAATGGTGGAAAAGTATGGTAGAGAAACGAGACGATATCGTTGGACTTGACTCTGCTATTTTACATCATCCAAAAGTATGGGAAGCATCAGGACACGTTGCTTCATTTACCGACCCATTGACTGAGTGTAAGGTGTGTCATGAGCGTTTTCGTGCTGACCATAAAAATTTGATTACCGAACATAAAAAGTCCCATAAGGAAAAAGAAATTTGGACAGATGTAAAACAATTTAACTTAATGTTTAAAACATTTATGGGTCCAATTGATGATGAAAAGGAAAAAACATATCTGCGGCCAGAAACTGCACAAGGTATTTTTATTAACTTCAAAAATGTTTTGGAGACCTCACGTGTAAAAATTCCTTTTGGTATTGCACAGATTGGAAAAGGTTTTCGTAACGAAATTACAACGGGTAATTTTCTTTTTCGTGTCAGGGAATTTGAAATGATGGAGCTAGAGTTTTTCGTAAAGCCTGGAACCGATAAAAAATGGCATGATACATGGAAAAAAGAGCGGTATAAGTGGTGGATTAATTTAGGTATAAGAAAAGAAAATATTAAACTCCAAGATCTTCCAAAAGAGGATGTTGCTCACTATTCAAAAGGTACAACAGAGGTTTGGTATAACTGGCCATTCATGGGTTTTGGAGAACTTGAAGGTATCGCAAATAGAGGAGATTATGATTTATCTCAGCAAGCAAAACATTCAGGTCGTGATTTATCATACTTTGAGCAAGAGACAAATGAGCACTACGTCCCATATGTTATTGAACCATCTGTTGGGCTTGGACGAGCAATGCTTGCATTTTTAGTTGATGCATACCATGAAGTTGATAAACGAATCGTTTTGCAGCTTCATCCAAAACTTTCACCAGTAAAAGTGGCAGTTTTTCCATTACTCGCCAATAAGGAAGCGTTAGTAAACAAGGCAAAAGACGTATATGGTAATCTTAAAAACTTTTTGGGGGGAAACGTTATGTTTGATGACAGAGGGAATATTGGGAAACGGTATTTATACCAAGATGAAATTGGTACACCTTGGTGTGTAACAATTGATTTTGATACCATACACGACCATGCGGTAACGGTTAGAGATCGTGATACAACCAAGCAAGAAAGAGTACCTATAAAGGATATTTCCTCGTATTTTGCAGAAAAACTACAGCATTAATTGTTATAGTTGACAATTTTTTGCTTGTTGTTACAATAAAAGAAGTAGAAGCTATGCAGCAGAAAAAAATAGCAATTATCGCCGGAGTAATTTTCTTAGTTTTACTGGCAATAGGTGGATTTTATTTTCTTTCTCCAAAATCTTCACAAAATGTGATGGAAGAACCCCAAGAGGAAGTTATGCAGGAAGAAGTCGTTGTTCCAACGCTGAGTCAAGAAGAGTTGGGGTTAACATTTGTCGCCAGGAGTGATAAAAAGGCAGTGAAATTTACGATTGCTAAAATATCTGGTATTAAAGCAGTAGAATACGAAGTCTCATATCTTGCCAAAGGTGATATTCCAAGAGGCGCAATCGGTAATATCGAGGTAAAAACAACAGATAAAAAAATTGAAACAAACTACATTGATCTTGGAACGTGTTCGTCCGGACGGTGCAAATATGACGAAGGAGTAGAGTCGGTAAAACTTTTATTAAAAATAGTAAAGGATGATGGCAATACCTATTCTGCCCAGACCTCTCTTGATTTGTAACTTCTCTTTGATTTTTTTCGCCTCATAAGATTTTTACTGTAGTTGCATAGTGGTTTTTTACCTCTTGACACGCCCATAAAAAAGAACCAAAATGGTATAAAGTGGGAAAAAGTGGGATGAAATGCAGAGAGGTAACACGTAATGGCTGGAGTAATGCTGGGACAGTATGAAGGAAGAATCGACGAAAAAGGTAGAACTGCGTTCCCAAAAAAATTACGAGATAGTTTAGGGGATAGGATAATTGTAACTTTTGGATATGAAAACTCGCTTATCGTCGTATCGCAAGATTGGTGGGAAGCGCTTCTTGAAGGAACAGAAGGGAAACCTTTTATCCAAGCAGAAGCTCGAGAAACACAACGATTTTTACTTGGAGGAGCAAGCTTTGTTGAACTCGATAATAAAGGCAGGTTTATCTTGCCTTCTTACTTACGAACGTTTGGGGAGATTACGGGAGAAATTGTATTCGTAGGACTTTCACGATACGTTGAGATTTGGGATAGAAAACGTTGGACAGCATATACAGAGAACCTTAAAAAAAATATCGACAACATTGCAAAGAGACTTGTAGAAGGGGAACGGAAAAGTAACAGTTGATGGAAGCGTATCATATACCAGTACTTTTACACGAAACTATTACATTTCTTAATGTCCAAAAAGGAGAAGGGTATATTGACGCAACCTTAGGTGGAGGAGGACACACAGGGGAGATTTTGAGAAGGGGTGGGAGAGTTTTGGGGATTGACGTAGATGAGGAGGCAATAGAGCACGCAAAAAAGATATTAAGAGATAAAGATATTAAGATACTAAGTAAAAAAGAAGACAAAACACATAATATCTCAGTATCCCAATATCCTAATATCACCTTGGTTCGGGGGAATTTTAAAGACATTGGATATATTGCACGTTCACATGGGTTTGAGAGAGTAGCAGGCATTCTTTTTGATTTGGGTGTTTCAAGTCATCAGCTTGAAACAGGAGAACGTGGGTTTAGCTTTCAGAAAGAAGGACCCCTTGATATGCGAATGGATAAGGGTCTTTTTTTAAAAGCTTCTGATCTGGTGAATGTTTTAACGAAAGGAGAGCTCTATGAGCTTTATCGTAGACTTGGTGAAGAGCGTTACGCTCGTGCCATTTCTGAAGCTATTGTTCGCGCGCGTCGAATAAATCCAATTGTGACGACTGCGCAATTAGCGGAAATTGTACAAGAGGCGACGCATAGTAAATTTTCAAAAATAAATCCAGCAACAAGAGTGTTTCAGGCATTACGCATTGCCGTGAATGATGAATTGCATGTTTTGGAGGAAGCCATTCCACAGGCAATCGATTTGCTAAAAGCGGGAGGGAGAATGGGTATTATTTCCTTTCATTCCTTGGAAGACAGAATCGTAAAGAATGCTTTTAATACCTTTGTTGCTGCTGGTAAAGGGAGACTTGTTGCAAAAAAGCCAATAACAGCACTTGCCGAGGAAGTAACGAAAAATAGGAGAAGTAGAAGCGCAAAGCTTCGGGTGTTTGAAAAAATATAAAATACTATGAAACAACAAAGTAAAATACTTATAACTATTATTATTTCCATTGTTATTGTTTTATCTGTTGTTCAGGTTACTGTTTCTAATAGTCTTTCAACGACTGGTATTACACTTTCTAAAATCGAGCAAGAGACTTCTCTCTATAAACAAGAAAATGCCCTTCTTCGTGAGAAATATCTACTTTACGGTTCTTTTACACAGATTGCTTCAAAGGCAGCTGCTCTTGGTTTTATAGAAGGTCGATCACAGGTAGTGGTTGGTAATATTGTGCCGATTGCTGCTGCACCATGACAGCTAGACTCCGTTTCACCTTTTTTTTTATACTTTTTTGTTTCTTTGCAATAATTATTCGGCTTTTCTATTGGCAGGTTGTTAAAGCAGAGGAATTATCGCATCTTGGTCAGTCGCAGTATGATACTTTTATTAAGCTAACTCCAAAGCGTGGAGAAATAAAAACGACAGACGGGTTTCCTCTTGTTGCTAATAAAGTTTCGTTTCTAGTCTTTGCAAACCCAAAAATAATAAAAGATAAAAATAAGGTTGTCGATTTTTTATCTTCCCAATTGGATATGGATAGTGCTTCAATAAGTGCTAAGCTAGCATTAGATCGATTTTGGGTGCCTATTAAAGTGGGAGTGGACGTAGAGATTAAAAAGGTGATCGAGCAAGCAGATCTTTCTGGTGTTGGTTTTGAACAGCAGCCAGAACGGTTTTATCCCGAGGCTTCTATAGCCGCTCAGGTTGTTGGGTTTGTTGGGAAAGATGATGAAGGGGAAGATAAGGGGTATTTCGGGCTTGAGGGATTTTATGATAGGCAATTACGCGGCAAATCCGGCATTGCAGTGCAAATAAGAGATGCGCTTGGAAGACCAATTCTGTCTAGAATGAATGAAAAAACAGGAGCTATTGATGGTAGAACGCTTATTTTAAGTATTGATCGAGTTGTGCAGTATACAGCCGAAAAAAAGTTAAAAGAAGGTGTAGAAAAATACCAAGCTGCAGGAGGGATGGTTGGAATTTTGGATCCAAAGACAGGTAGAGTGCTTGCTATGGTGTCGTACCCTTCGTTTGACCCTAAAAAGTATTGGGAATATGGAGACTACCTATATAAAAATCCATTTGTCTCAAATCTTTATGAACCTGGCTCAACGTTTAAAGCTCTTGTTATGGCCGCAGGTATTGACAGTAAGGTTGTAAAAGCAGACACAAAATGTCCTGTTTGTGCGGGTCCGATTTCTTTGGGAGGATATGAAATTCGTACATGGAACAATAAATATTATGAAAATACGACAATGATCGATGTTATCCGTCACTCAGATAATATAGGTATGGTGTATGTAGGAAGTGTGCTTGGCATTGATCGATTACTCTCGTATCTTAAAAAATTTGGTATTGGTGAGCTAACGGGAATTGATTTGCAAGGAGAGGTATCACAGGGGCTGCGAGCAGCTGATAAATGGTATCCACTGGATGCTGCAACTTTGACATTTGGACAAGGAGTGTCAGTAACAGGCATTGAGCTTCTTTCGGGATTTGCTGCAATTGCAAATAAGGGACACAGGATGGAGCCACATATTGTTTCAAAAATTGAAACACCAGAAGGAGAAACAATAACAATATCGCCAAAAGTTGTTGAACAGCCAATTTCTGAAACCACAGCAAAGGTTATGACAGAAATTTTAGTGAACGCTGTATCAAATGGAGAAGCAAAATGGGCAAAACCGAAAGGATATAGAATTGCGGGAAAAACAGGTACAGCCCAAATACCAATTGCAGGACATTATGATCCAGATAAGACAATTGCTTCATTTATTGGGTTTGCACCAGCAGATAACCCAAAATTTGCTATGCTTGTTATTGTGGATCGGCCAACAACCTCTATTTACGGCTCTGAAACCGCAGCGCCTATATTTTTTGAAATAGCAAAAGATCTTCTAACCTACTATAGCATTCCACCAACAGAGTAATTTCTCCCCAAAAACGGTATAATAGAGCCTATGTGGCAAGATATTAAGAATAAGTATCACTTTATTGTGGCTTTTTTGGCTAATGTACGATATGGGTTTCCTGCAAAAAAACTTACTGTTATTGGCGTGACTGGAACTGATGGGAAGACAACAACAGTTAATATGATCTATCACATTCTAAAAAAAGCAGGGAAAAAGGTCTCCATGGTTTCAACGATCAATGCTGTAATTGCTGGTAAAAATTACGATACAGGTTTCCATGTAAGTTCTCCTGACTCTTTTGTTGTGCAAAAGTTTGCAAAACTTGCAGGAGACAACAGGGATGATTTTTTGGTTTTAGAAGTAACCTCGCACGCATTGGATCAGCATAGATTTTGGGCAGTAGCATTTGATATTGGAGTAATTACCAATATTACGCACGATCATTTGGATTATCACCGAACATGGGAAAATTATTTCTTGACAAAATCAAAGCTAATAAAAAACGTGAGAATAGCGGTTATTAACCGTGATGAAAAACATTTTGAGAAACTTGTAAAGAAAACCAAAGGAAAAGTTATCAGTTTTGGGTTTTCTAAACATGCTGATTTTAATCCAAAAAAATTTCCTCTCAGACTTAGCATGCCAGGTGAGTACAATATACTTAATGGTTTGGCAGCTTCTGCAGCGTGTCAAAGTGCAGGGATAGACAAAAATGTCATTACATCAGCGCTTAGTTCATTTGTCAGTCTAAGTGGAAGAATGGAAGAGATTAAAAATAATCGTGGTATTACAACGATTGTTGATTTTGCTTCAACCCCCAATAGCTTGGAATATGCGTTAAAAACATTACGTACACTCACAAAAGGAAGAGTAATTGCTGTATTTGGTTCTGCTGGAAAAAGAGACAGAGAAAAAAGAGCCATGATGGGAGAAGTTTCTGCAAAACTTGCCGATATAACAGTAATAACTGCAGAAGATCCAAGAGGGGATTTAAACCTTATAAACAAGCAAATTATTATCGGAGCAGAAAAAGCTGGCGCAAAAATGGATGTTAATTTATTTGTTATAGAAAGGCGCGAAATTGCTATCGATTTTGCCATAAATACGATAGCCAAAAAAGGAGACTTGATAGGCCTTTTTGGTAAAAGTCATGAGAAGTCAATGAATTATAATGGTCGGGAAGAAGAACCATGGGATGAATTTGCAGTTGTTAAAGAAGCATTGAAAAAGCGTGGCTCAGCATAAAAATTTTCTTGTCGCCCATCTCAGAGGTTCTTGTTTGGTTATTGGGCTATTAGTGCCATCAGAAACTTTGAATGGTTTTCCCAATCCTTCGCGACATGCGAAAATTTTATGCTTCACCACATTTATACTATGAAAAAAATAAAATCAATACATTTTGTCGGAATAAAAGGAGTCGGGATGGCGCCTCTGGCAATTATTGCAAAAGAAGCTGGGTTTACGGTTTCTGGATGTGATATTGCTGATGAGTTTATAACAGATGAACCGCTACAAAAAGTAGGTATTACACCAATGGTTGATTTTTCGCCCTCCCACCTGTCAGGTGGGAGGGCGAAAATGGTGGATTTGGTTATTACTACGGGTGCACATGGCGGGTTTGATAATCCAGAAGTAGCATTTGCCCGTGAGAAAGGCATTCCTGTATGGACACAAGGAGAAGCTGTTGGAGAATTTATGAAGGGAGAGCTATTTGGAAGAACACAGATAGGTATTTCTGTTACTGGGTCTCATGGAAAAACGACAACAACCGCATTGCTTGCTACTGTATTAAAAGAAGCAGGAGCAGACCCATCATATGTTATTGGAACAGGAAATGTGCCTTCTCTTGGAAGCTCAGGGCATTTTGGACACGGAAAATATTTTGTCGCAGAAGCAGATGAATACGCAACAGAGCCCACATATGACAAAACTCCTAAATTTTTATGGCAGCATCCAGAGATTGCAATTTTTACAAATATAGAATTGGACCATCCGGATTTATACGACTCAGTTGATGCAATTCGTAAAGCATGTCTTCAATTTGCTAATAAGCTGCCACAAAATGGTACATTAATCGCTTATGGAGGAGATCCACAAACAGAGAAGCTTCTTAAAGAATACACGGGTAATCGTATAACATTTGGTTTTACCGATAATAATGATCTTGTTGTTACAAGAATAAGCAATACAGTAGATCAGACATTTTTTTGGGTAGCGCGTCATGGGAATACGCTTGGTGAGTTTGTTCTTTCTATTTCAGGAGAACACAATGTTTTAAATGCAACTGCAGTTATTGCTGCTGCATTGGAATGTGGTTTTTCTATTGATGTGATTAAAAAGGGTCTTATGAGATATACAGGGAGTAAGAGAAGGTCTGAATATATTGGTCAGTTAGCTTCGGGTGCACTCCTTTACGATGATTATGCACATCATCCAACAGAAATTAAAAAAACACTCACTGCTTTTAGAAAGCGATTTCCCAAATCGAAATTGGTCTGTATTTTCCAGCCCCATACATATTCTAGAACAAAAACATTGTTCGATCAATTTGTTACCTCATTTAGTACAGCTGATACTGTAATACTAAGCGATATTTATCCTTCATTACGAGAAAGTTCTGATGTAACTATCTCGTCAAAATTGCTCGTCGATAAAATAAAAGCAATTCATAAAGATGTGTTGTTTTTGTCAGTACTTCATGATGTGGTAGAATATATCAAACGACAACAGTATGGAAAAGATGTTGTTGTTATTACTATGGGAGCAGGGGATATTTACAAGATAGCGTCTAGTTTATTAGCGTCTAGCGTTTAGTTATGGATACAAAATTGAAAGAGCTGGAAAAAATATTTGGGCCAAGATTGCGGCAAAATGAGCCGATGAGCACGCATACGACATTTAAAATTGGTGGTCCAGCAGAGTATTATGTTGATGTCGATAAGACAGAAGATATAGTAAAAGGGATACAAATCGCAAAAAAACTCAACGTACCGTTTTTTATTTTTGGTGGTGGTTCAAACATTATTGTTTCAGACAATGGCATAAAAGGGCTTGTCATTAAAAATAACTGTAGACGGTTTGATGTAGTACAAATGGCTGGGCGTGTTAAAAACCAAAAAATTGACGTTGATAAGGCATTTGTCTATGCGGAAAGCGGTGTTATTATGAACCAGCTTGTTCGATTTACCATAGAACAAGGATTAAGTGGCTTGGAATATCAATTGGGCTTGCCTGGAACAATTGGTGGTGGTGTATTTATGAATTCTAATTTTCCCAAGAAAAAGGCCTTTGTTGGTGATTTTCTTCATAGCGCAAAGCTTGTAGACAGTAACGGGGAAGTAAAAGAAGTAGGAAGGGATTATTTTTCTTTTGCGTACGACAAGAGTATTTTGCAGGAAACAAACGAGATTGTTTTATCTGTTATTTTTAAGCTATTACCAGCTGATAAAAAAATTCTTTGGGATAGAGGCATGGAAGCGCTTGCATATAGGAATGGTACGCAACCAAAAGGTGCATCTGCTGGATGTACTTTTCGAAATATCTCAATTGTTGAGGCAATGAGCGTTCCAACGCCAGATAGGATAACATCTGCTGGATACCTTATTGATAAGGCAGGGTTAAAAGGGAAACGAATAGGTGATGCGATGATTTCTCTGATGCACGCAAATTTTATTTCAAATATGGGTCACGCAAAAGCAGAAGATGTAACTGCAATTGTAAAGTTAATTAAAGATGAGGTATTAAAAAAGTTTGGTGTACATTTAGCGTTAGAAGTAAGAAGTGTGGGATTTTAATTTATGGAGAAATTTGTTGTAAACGGTGGCAAAAAACTTATTGGAAAAGTGAAGGTATCTGGTGCAAAAAATGTTGTATTAAAAGCGCTTGTTGCAGGATGTTTGACAGAAGAAAAAATAGTAATTAAAAATGTTCCTCTTATTTCTGACGTCTTTATTATGATTGGTATTATCAAAGAGCTGGGAGGAATAGTTGGAATAGAGAATCACACAGTTACTATACAAGTAAAAAAAATAAAAAATAAAAAAATTGCTTTGGATAAAGCTGCTGAGGTAAGAACATCGGCAATGTTTTTAGTGCCCTTATTAGCTAGGTCTAAAGAGGCACTCGTGCCAAATCCTGGTGGTTGTCGCATTGGAGCTCGGCCAATAGATAGGACAATTGAAGGCTTAAAGCGTATGGGTGTATCGATTGCGTATGAAAGAGATGATGGTTACTTTCATGCAAAGACAAACGGTTTGCAAGGTACAGAGTATACGTTTGATAAGAATACGCACACAGGAACAGAAACAATGATTCTTGCAGGAGTTTTAGCAAAAGGAAGGACAGTATTAAAAAATGCCGCGCTGGAGCCAGAAATCGATGAACTCATACAACTTTTAAACCAAATGGGAGGAGTTGTACGAAGAGTAAATGATCGTGAAATTGTTATTGATGGTATTGAAAAACTTCACGGAACAGAATTTGTTGTTGGTCCTGATAGAAATGAAGTTGTTACGTATGCAATTGCAAGTATTCTGACAGAGGGAGAAGTTATTGTTGAGGGTGCGGTGGTAAAAGGTCTTGAGGAATTTTTAGAAGCCTTGCAAAGATGCGGTGGCGGATTTGAAGAAAAAGAGAACGGGTTACGATTTTTCTATAAAGGAAAACTGAGAGCGACAGATATAACAACGCAGTGTTACCCAGGATTTATGACAGATTGGCAAAGCCCTTGGGCTGTTTTGATGACAAAAGCACAGGGTGTTTCTATTGTGCATGAAACTGTTTTTGAAAGTAGGTTTGGATATGTTGACGAGCTTAAAAAAATGGGAGCACATATTGAGTTTTTTAATCCAGAGGTACATGATCCAAAAAAAGTGTATAACTTTAATATAGATAATAAAACAAAGAAAAAATTCCATGCAATAAAAATTCATGGACCAGTACGGTTACATAACGCAGTTGTTGGTATATCAGATCTTCGTGCTGGAGCCACACTTGTTTTGGCGGCATTGGCCGCATCTGGAAGAAGCGTTATTTTTGGTATTGAGAAACTGGATCGTGGATACGAGGCATTCGATAAATCACTTTCTCATTTGGGGGCAAATATGAAACGGGTAAAAGAATAATATGCAAGCAATTATTTTAGCAGCGGGAAGATCAAGTAGATTTTATCCATTTACAAATTTTTCTCATAAATCACTGATAAAAATATTGGGTAAATCAGTTATTGAGCATACGATTTTATCACTAAAAGCAGCTGAAATAACGGAAATTATTGTCGTTGTTGGGAAAGAAAGTACTATTCCATCTCTTCTTCAGGATGGCAAACACCTTGGAGTATCTATTCAATATGTTGTGCAAGTGGAGCCGCTTGGGATGGGTAATGCATTGCTTCTTGCAAAAGAGTATATTCATGATAATTTTTTACTTCTCAATGCACATCATGTTGATGTTGCGACATTTATTACCGAAATGAAGCGTGTTTTACAAAAAGATGTAAATGGAGTATTGCTTGCAGAGACAAGAGTTGCTACATGGAAGTATGGAGTGTTACGGGTTAAAGAAAATAAGGTTTTAGATCTTGTAGAAAAACCGAAAAAAGGAGAAGAGCCATCAAAGTTTTGTGTTGTTGGGATATATCTTTTTTCTCCTCTGTTTTTTGATGCATTGAGTAAGACACCCAACGATCATTATCAGCTGGAAGCAGCAATTGCACAATTTGCCAAAACACATGAAGTTGTCGCTGTGAAAGCGTGGGAAAAAACAGTTACCTTAAAGTATCCATGGGATATTTTAATAGTTAAAAATTATCTCCTTGAAAATATGAAGGAATATATTTCTCCAAATGCTTCAATAGCTAAAACAGCAGAAATAATTGGAAATGTATACATTGAAGATGGAGTAAAGGTGTTAGAAGGTGCTTGTATCAAGGGGCCTTGTTACATTGGGAAAAATGCCTTTATTGGTACGAAAGCAATTGTGCGTAATGATGTTGATATTGAAGAATCAGCTGTTATTGGAGCAAGCATGGAAATAAAAAACACGCTTGTGCAAGAAGGAGCAACAACACATTCTGGTTTTATTGGTGATTCAGTTATTGGAGCCAATTGCAAAATTGGCGGCCTTTTTTGTACTGCGAATGTTCGGCTAGATAGAAGCGTTATTGCGGTGCAGACCAAAGATGAAACTATTGAAACTGAGCTAAAGTCCCTAGGGGTACTGATGGGAGACAATGTGCGAATTGGAACACTTGTTTCTACAATGCCAGGGGTAATTATTGGAAAAAATGCTATTATTGGTCCTTCGACCGTGGTGCTTCATAGTGTGCGGGAAAATGTAAAGTATTATACAAGATTCCAAGAGGTTATTGAGGAACAAGGATAATGAAGAAAAAAACTGTTCTTTTTGATATAGACTATACGCTTTTTAATACTGAGGAATACCGAAAAAACTTATACAGCACGCTTTCATCAAATCTTGGATACGATAAAAATACGCTTGATACAATTGGCCACGAAATTTATGAAGTAGTTAAAAAAGAACAAGGATATTTTGATCCGAAAATCTTTTCTGAACAACTAGCTTTTAAAATTGGAAAAAAAGAAGATGCTGCAACAATTAAAGAAGCAATTTGGGATACTAAGCATTTTTCAAACAATCTTTACGAAGAAACAGGAGAAATTCTAAAAATTCTTTCAAAAAGAGCAACAATTGGTATTTTTTCGCAGGGATATGATGAGTTTCAAAGAGCAAAACTTTTGGCAATAAAGGATTTTTTTCAACAAGAACATATTCATATTACTCTTAATAAACATACAAGTCTTCCAACACTTTTTAAGCAGTACAAAGAGAACTCGCTCTATTTAGTTGATGACGCGCTCGATGTGTTGCACACGGCAAAAAAGCTTCGAAATGATATTACGGTCATTTGGGTAAAACGAGGTAAATATGCAAAGCTGCAGTCTCCTATTGAAGGCTTTGTGCCAGATGCTATAATAGAGACCCTTCATGAGCTGCTTGATACTATTGTATAGAAGCAGAAGCGTTGAGGTGGGAATAATATATGTGTGGGATTTTTGGATACGTCGGAAATAGTAATAATGCTGCTCAGATCGTATTAGAAGGGCTTAAGCTTTTGGAGTATCGTGGGTATGATTCATGGGGAGTTGCGGTAAAACGTGGAAAAAAGTTGAGCGTTGATAAACATGTGGGAAAGATTGGTCAGGCAACAGTAACACTTCCACAAAGTACCCTAGGCATTGGTCATACCCGTTGGGCAACGCATGGAGGTGTCACTGTCGCAAATGCCCACCCGCATGTAGATTGCAAAAAGGAGCTTGCAGTAATTCACAATGGTATTGTGGAGAATTTTTTGAGTATAAAAGAGGATCTTGTAAAAAAAGGTCATGTCTTTACATCAGAAACTGATACAGAAGTTATTGTCCATCTTGTAGAGGAGTATCTCAAAAAAGAAGGATTTGCTTCTGCGGTTCGGGATGCGTTTAACAATCTTACAGGATTAAATGCAATTGTGGTTGCAAATGCCGATTCCTCAGAAATAATCGCTGCCAAAACAGGCTCTCCCTTGGTCGTAGGTCAAGGAAAAGATGCATTGTTTGTTGCATCAGATGTTTCGGGAATTATCAAACACACAAGAAAAGTGCTTTTTCTTGAAGATAATCAGATGGTTATACTTGGAAGAGGGGTAAAATTGATTCGATTACCAAACGGAGAAGAAATAAAACCAGTCTTTCATACAATAACATGGAAATTTGAGGAGGCAGAGAAAGGAAAATTCGAGCACTTTCTGTTAAAAGAAATTTATGATCAACCCCGTGTTATAGAAAATATCGCTCTACACTATCATGAAGAAGCAAAAAAATTAGCAACTCTTATTAACCAGGCATTTGGAACGTTTATGCTTGGGTGTGGTACTGCTTCGTATGCTGCGCTTGCGGGAACATATTTGTTTTCTCGCATTGCAAAAAAACATGTAAATTTTTCTATTGGATCTGAGTTTACGTATTTAGAAGATTATTTAACGCCAGAAAGTCTTCTTATCCCAATTTCGCAAAGTGGAGAAACAATTGATGTTGTTGAGCCTGTAGATCATGCAAAGAAAATTGGCTCAAAAGTTGCTGCAATAGTAAATGTGTTAGGCTCAACCCTGTATAGGCAAGCAGATTACAAACTCCTTCTTGGTGCTGGCGTAGAAAAAGCAGTTATTGGCACAAAAAGCTTTACGGCAATGGTGGCAGTTCTTCTTTTAACTGTCTATGCGTTTATAAAAAAACAAGATCAGGGTGCAAAGCTTCTTATGGCAGCAACGCAGAATGTAAAGGAGATTCTAGGAAAGACGTATATAGAAAAGATTAAAAAGCTTGCAAAAGAAATGAAAACAAAAGAACATATGTTTGTTATTGGCCGAGGTCTTTCGTATGCAACAGCACTTGAGGGGACATTAAAGCTTAAAGAGACAAGCTATGTCCATGCAGAAGGTTTTGCCGGTGGAGAACTCAAGCATGGTGTTATTGCACTAATCGAAAAACGAACCCCTTGTATTGTTATTGCGCCCAATGATGAAACCTACAATGATATCATTTCTAATGCACAACAGATAAAAGCCAGGGGAGGATTTATTATTGGTATTGGCCCGAAAAATAATAAGGTATTTGATCGTTTTTTAGAAACATCAGATGTTTCGGATGCAACAATAATTCCTCAAGTAGTCATCTTACAGCTTTTTTCCTATTATCTTGCTCTTTACCGGGGAATTGAAGACCCGGATAAGCCACGAAATTTAGCAAAGAGCGTGACAGTGAAATGAACACCTCAAAAAAACCCACGATTATCATTCTTCACGGCTGGGGACTTCGTGGAAACGTGTACGAAAACCTTAGTAAATTGCTAAAAAAAGAAGGACACAGAGTCTATTCTCTTGATTTGCCCGGATTTGGAACGGAGCCCTTGCGTAAGCCAGGGGGAGTTCGCTTGTCCTTAGATCCCGGATCTCAGGATCTGGGACTTGACAAGCGTGGTGGTGAGGGTGAGGATACGGGTCTTAATCTTGATGACTATGTTGCATTTGTCCGAAGTTTCATTGAAAAAAATAAATTGACAAAACCAATTCTTGTGGGCCATTCATTTGGAGGCAGAGTTGCCATAAAATATACATGGAAATACCCAAAAGATGTAGCCAAGCTTATTTTGACAGGAGTGCCTGTTATTAGACATACATCTTTTAAAAAGAAAATAGCGTTTATTGTTGCAATTGTTGGTGGGAGTGTTTTTAACATATTTCCAAAAGATGTAAAAAATGTCATGCGCAAAGTATTGTATAAAGTAATTGGAGAGTGGGATTATTATAAAGCTGGTCCCCTAAAAGAGGTATTTAAAAATATTATTGGAGAAGATCTTGTGGAGTATGCAAAAAAGGTTTCTGTTGCAACATTTCTTATTTGGGGAGCAGACGATAGGTTAGTTCCAGTCTCAGATGTAGAAAAAATAAAAAAATACATTCCTCACGCAAATGTTTTTGTTATTAAAGGAGAAGGACATAAACTGCCATATACAAACCCACAAGCATTTTTTAACGCAATTAAATCAATACTATGAATATAATTTTATTTTTATCAGAAACATTTTTTCTGTTATGGGTTATTCGTAATATTTTATTTTGGGTGATGCTCTGGCAAGTAAAAGAGTATAGATTTGATCGGATGTTTGTTCATCTCAAAGAAACTGAACAGGGTAGAGATTTAATTTTTTCTCCTCTTTTATGGGTTAAGATTATTGGCATTTTTGCTTTCGGTATTGTAATTTACAATAATTCGCTATTGCCTTTTTATCAATTATTTGTTGGATGTCTTTTTCTTTTTCAGGGAATAGAAGTCGTTCAGGAAATAAGAAATAGAACCCTTAAACGTCCTGTATTTACAATCAAAACAATAATTATTACTTTTTTGACCCTTGCAGTCTTGCTTCTGTTATTTTCTTTCCCACTTTTAGAACAGTCAGTTTGGATTCTTGTCATTGATAGACTTGTGCCATTTTTTATTGGACTTTTTGTCTTCCTTTTTTCTTTTCCGACAGAAATGTATCGAGATTTGTTAATTGGTAAAGCGACAGAAAAGATGAAATTGCAAAAAAAGGTTTTAGTTATTGGTATTACTGGGAGTTATGGAAAAAGCTCTACAAAAGAGTATGTGGCACAGATTTTAAAAAAGAAGTTTCGTTTGCTTAAAACAAAAGGAACCAATAATACAGCGATTGGTGTTGCCAATACAATTATTGCTGGTTTGCAATCCAATACAGAAATTTTTGTTGTTGAGATGGGTGCATATAAAAAGGGAGAAATAGCAGAAATATGCCGAATTGTTTCTCCAAAAATAGGTATTCTTACCGCTGTAAATGAACAACATGCATCTCTTTTTGGGAGTTTGGAGAAAACGCTTGCAACAAAGTACGAACTTATAGATGCACTACCAAAAAATGGCCTTGCTCTTTTTAATGGAAATAATCAAAACGCATTTGTCCTCTATCAAAAAACAAAGAAAAAGAAAGTGCTCTATAGATCTGGAGATTTTTCTCTAAAAGCTAATATTTATGGGACAAACGTGCGAGTTGAAAAAACACTTGTAACATTTAGTGTAGTATACCGAAGAAAAAAGATTAGGTTAAAAGCTCCAATTATTGGCGGACACAATGTAGAAAATATTCTTCCTGCAATTTATCTCGCTTTTTACCTCGGCATGAAAGAGCAAGAGGTAAAAGATGCCGTTTTATCACTTGTGCCTCCACAGCATACTATGGCGCGATACGATCATGGAGGCATAAGTTTTATTGATGATACATTTAACGCAAATCCACAGGCAGTGCTCGCAGCGTTAGAATATATGAAAGTATATACAGGAAAGAAAATATTTGTCTTACAACCAATGATCGAACTTGGAAAACAAGCAACAGACGAACACCGAAGTATTGGAACAGCAATTGGAAATGTTTGTGATTATCTTTTGGTTACAAACAAGAATTATCATAGTGCTCTTTTAGAAGGAGTAAAAAAAGGAAAGAAAAAATGTGTTGTATATACTGGGAATGTATGGCAAATCATGCAGTTTTTAAATTCCCATGCAAAGCGTGGAGACGTTGTTGTGTTTGAAGGAAAAGAAGCTGGCCAGACTTTGGGTAAAATACTCTAAACGTATGTATAGACCAATTGCAATTTCTCTTTCTCCTAACCTAGAAAATATCGACGTCGTTTTAGCACTTCGTTTGCTCTTTGCTCCGTGGAAATGGTTTTCTGGAGAACATATAACACTGCTTGAGCAGTGGTTTCGACATTATTTTACTGTTTCGTATGCCATCTCGTTTTCAAGTGGAAGAGGGGCGTTATATGCAGTATTAAAGGCAATGGGGATTAAAGAAAATGACGAAGTTTTATTACAAGCATTCACTTGTGTTGCAGTACCAAATGCTGTCCTTGCCTTGCAAGCAAAACCAATTTACTCTGATATAGATGAAACATTAACCATAAATGTTTCGGATTTAGAAAGTAAAATATCTAAAAAAACAAAAGCAATTATTGTGCAACATACTTTTGGTATTCCAACAAATATGAAAAAAATCCATTTTCTTGCAAAGAAGTATCAATTATTAGTAATAGAAGATTGTGCGCATACAATAAGTGGGTTATATGAAGGGAAAAAACTAGGTACTCTTAGTGATGCTGCGATTTTTAGTTTCGGGCGAGATAAGGCATTCTCGTCAGTTTTTGGTGGAATGGCAATAACAAAAAACGGTGAACTTGGTAAGAAAATCCGACAATTCCAAAAACAGAGAGAATATCCTAATATGTTTTGGATTTTTCAACAGATTTTTCATCCAGTTGCATTCTTTTTTATTTTGCCAATCTATAATGTGTTTTCATTGGGGAAAGTACTGCTTATCGTGTTGCAGCGCCTTAATCTTTTATCTTTTCCAGTACTACCAGAAGAAAAAGAGGGGAAAAGTGTATCGGTATTTCTACGAAAGTTTCCTAATGCCCTTGCTGCTCTTTCTCTTTTGCAATTAAAACGCCTTAATACATTTAATAAGAAAAGGAGAGATATGAGTATGGTTTACAGAGAAATTCTTGGAGAACAAATTGTATTTCCAGAAGAAACATCTTTGCTTCGATTTCCTGTTTTAGTCGAAAAAAGAGAAGAAGTTATGCAACTTTTGAGAAAACAAGGAATATACATTGGAAAGTGGTATGCTGAAGTTATCGATCCAAATGGAACACAGTTTAAAAAAGTGGGATATACAATAGGAAGTTGTGTCTATGCAGAATATGTAGCAAAAAGAATTGTAAATTTACCGACCTATCCAGCAATGAGTAAAGAGGATGCAAAAAAAATAGGGTTATTAGTAAAAAAATATGTTGGAAATTAAAGAAATAAAAGAAAAAAAACAATGGGAGGTATTCTTGTCGGTAAAGGAAATATCATTTTTCCCATTTTTCCAATCGTGGGAATGGGGAGAGGTGCAAAAGAAATTGGGATACACGATTTTTCGTATTGGGGTGTATGAGGAAAAAAAACTTGTTGCTATATGTCAAATTGTCGATATTCCAGCAAAACGTGGTCACTATCTCCATTTGCGGCATGGTCCTGTGCTTTTGCCTTTTAGGCAAGATGTTTTTGACACAGTTGTTGGATATATAAAAAAGGTTGCAAGACAAAAAGGAGCATCTTTTATACGAATGAGTCCAACCGTACCAAAAGAATTTGTCAACTTCGAGATGTTACGAAAAAAAGGTTTTCGGGATGCCCCGTTACATAATATGGATGCAGAAATTTGTTGGGTGTTAGAGCTTAATAAGCCTGAAGAAGAGTTATTAAAAGCTATGCGAAAGACACACAGGTATCTTATACGCAAAGCAGAAGGTATGGATATAAAAATTATTCGAACAAAAAATATCTCTGAGCTTGACCCATTTATTAAGCTTTATAGTGCTTTGTCACATAGAAAACATTTTGTACCACACAGAGGCGTAAAAGAAGAGCTTGAAGAGTTTGGGAAAGAGGACAAAGAACTTCTTTTGCTAGCAAGTTATAAAGGGAAAATAATAAGTGGTGCTCTTGTCGCATTTACTGGTAATACGGCAATTTATCGGCATGGTGCTTCGGATGCTACCTATCGTGATATACCAGCCTCGTATCTTTTACAATGGGAGGCAATCAAGGAAGCTAAGAAAAAGGGAAAAACCTTGTATAATTTTTGGGGTATAGCCTCATCTGATGAACCAAGTCACCCTTGGCATGGATTAACACTTTTTAAAACTGGTTTTGGAGGAAAACGCCTTGAATTCTTACATGCTCAGGATTTACCGCTTTCTCCAATGTATTGGAAAACCTACCTAATCGAAGCATTCTCTAAGTGGTTAAAAGGGTACTAAACTTCCTCTAAAAGCCCCAATTTGAAACTATAGGTCTTGTTTTGGTATAATATACCCTATTGTTTAGTTCTGTTGAAGTAGGACTAGATACATTGAGAGGAGAAAATAATGACAAATAGAAATGAACGTGGTGATATTGTTACTTCAGGGAATCGTTTTCAAGAGTTATCCCACCAATTTGATGGTGCAGTAGGCATTGACGCAAAGCGAGAAGCAGCAGATAGACTTGTGCGATTTGGCACTGCGGAAACCTTTGATGCACTTAATACGATGCGGGTCTTGGGTAAAGCTGCTTTCCTTCTTAGAAGTACAAGTGATGGTAATAGAGTACTTGGTGATCGAATGGTTGCTGGCGTGGATAGATATTTTACTACAGCTGGGATGAACCATAAGTTGCTTTTGCCTTTTGGTGAGAACCAGCAAACTGGACTTGCTGAGGTTACACAGCTTTCTTTTGTAATGAGAAGCATGGATGCTCAAATAAAAACTGCATCTGGGGTTAGAGATTTTACAAACATTGTTCAAGCATCATTTAGTGATTCGCGTCTTGCTTCGGATTTAGCATGGACAGTAATTATTACCGTGCCTAAAGAACGGGTAACTGATAGATATAGACAAATTAGAGATTCCCACCTTTCTCTTATGAGAGAAGTTGGACGAATGTACGCAGCAGAAGCAGATCCAGAGAGAATGAAAGCTTCAGAAAACATCGTCATGCTCTTAAAGAATTTAACAAATGTAAGATTACGCAACATTCCTGATGTCTTAAGGACACCTTTCGATGGTTTTTCTTTAGAAGATGTGTTGGCCGAAGATAATCAAGAACAGTTTGCTCGTAAGGCGCTTAAATATATAAAGGCAATTCCAAAAGGTGATTATTTCTGGCAGCGAGTAGTTGAAGGGGTATTTTTTACGAACTCTATGAGACATTACTCAGTTGATCCAGATACTTATTTTACTGATCAAAAATTATTTGAAAAAATTAATTTTTTCCAACAGACACTAGTACAGAGAGTATGGTTTGGAGGCATTGATCAAGCAATGTATGATGAGGAATTTGACCAGGATTTTCGAGCGGTTATTAATAGCTTTGATGACACTTTGCTAGAGAATCTGTTTACCATGTTTTACCCTCTTTCAATACATGCTCCACTTCAACGGAGAATCTTTGAGCCTGAAACACCTTTTGAGGATATTGTTAGGCAAGCTCCAGTTGCAGGATACCTATTTGACAAATTAGATCCAGATGGTTTTGAGAGGCATGTTCTACAGATTGATGCCTTAGTGCATAGATACTTGAGGAATAATTGGCCATTTATAAAAGCAAATATTTTAGACCGTTTTCCAAACCCAAGAGTTTTACCACTATTAAATAATTTTGAAAATAATGTTATGAGTGTTGAAACAGAAGAGATGCTTACGAGAGCATTTTTAGCAACTATTCGTGCAAATGCAGGAGATGAATTTTTTGAAATGCTTAATAATGATGAGGAAGAATCGCAAGCAAGTATTGATCAAATAAGGAAAAACATAGGAAAAAGAACCGCTACTCCAAAATGGGGAGATGGGTCATACACATACGTATCTAATGAGGACTCTGTGTATCATTCAATTGGAATACGCGATATCTCTTTGGTTGTTCGTAAAAATGCTGCCTATCCAGTTGATTTTTTAATAATTGGAGTAGATGGGGTTTTTGATATTGCTGGAAGGGTAGAAAGAGAAGGAATTACTTTTTCTATGCGACTTGATGATGAGAAGTACCGGGGAATGAAGTTATTTTTAACTGAACTTATTTACTTTAACTTGCAAAATTTATTAGAGACAAATGGACGTGGTCCAAAGAGACAAAGAATGTCTGGTAATAGAGTAAGAGGAAGTGGAGAAAAAGAAGGAAGGGCAGTTATTGATATGGATCAGGTAGTAGAAGCAATGCTTAAGGAACTAGAAGGAGGAGAAGATGACAAGTAAGCAAGAACTCATCCAAAATCCATCAGCAAACCGATTTCAAGAACTATCCCTCCAATTTGATCAAGCTGTAGGTGTGGATACAAAACGTGGGGCAGCAGAGGCTCTTGTGCGGTTTGGGACTGAAGAAACCTTTGATGCGTTAAATACCATGCGGGTCTTGGGCAAGGCAGCTACCCTTACGACAAGCACAAATGCCATCAATAAAGCGTGTGGTGAGCAAATGGTTAGGGGTGTTGATAGCTATTTTACCAATCTTGGCATAAGCTATAAACTTCTTTTGCCTTTTGGCGAGAAGATTCAAATGAGATTAAATGAGGTATTGGGGCTGAGTCTATGGATAAACAAATCTTCTTCACAAATAATGGGATCTAAGGGTGTGAAAGAATTTTTGCAGAGTGTTCAAGTCGTGCTTGGCGATCTTTCTCGTATTGAAAATGCTCATGCTACTGCGGTTGTTCTTACTATTCCGGAAAGAGACCAGGTAAGACGACGCGGAAAAACATATGAACAGCTCAAAAGCTTACGTATGGATATTATTGCAGAAGCAACACGAGGAGGATTTGCAGAAGACGCGTCAGATAAAATGCAAACACCTGAAAGAATTTTTGCTATGGTTGCACAATTATCAAAGATAAAGATACGAAGTATTCCAGATGTTATGAATGCTTCATTTAATGGTATTTCTTTTGCAGATGTTATGACTGAGCCGGATAACGACCGTTTTTGTAAAAAGGCTCTTACGTATATTCACGCAGTCCCAAAAGGAGATATTTTCTGGCAACGGCTTTTAGAAGGAACACTTTTTATGCATGCGTCAAAAATATATGATGTTGAGCCAAATGCTTTTTTGACTAACCCTACTATGTTTAAAAATATTAATTTTTTTCATGAATGGCTTGCAGGAAAATTACTCCTTCCTGGATTTGATCCAGCTTTTGTAGACGAGGAGTTTGATACATATTTTGGATCTATAATTGCAAATACTGATGAAATCTTGTTTCATAAAATGATGCTTATGCTCTATTCAACAATATCGCTTTCGCCCTTGCAGAGACAGCTATTTGAGCCTGATATGTCTTTGGATGCCATTCTACAGCAATCTCCCATCCCTGGATATATATGGTCACAGTTGGAAAATGACAATTTGTATAAACGTACGGTACTTATTGACGGCGCTGTACATAGTTTCTTCGCCCCAAATTGGGCTATTGTAAAAGCAAATGTGCTTTCCCGGTTTCCAAATAATCAAAGAATAGATACGTTAGTAGATGTTTTCGGGCAAGAAATTTTTGATACGGATATACAAGAGGTTTTTGCACAAGTGCTTGTCGGTGTTGTACGAAGGAACGCAGGCGAAGAATTTTTAGACCAACTAAATACTAAACAGCATGAAATGCAGGAACGGATTGATCGGTTGTCCAATGTATTGGAAAAAAATCCTTTGCCAAAATGGGATGGAGAGGGGTCTTTTGTATTTAATTTAGCCGATTCGCCCTACTACGCTCTTGGATTTGCATCTGTTTCGTTTATTGTCAGCGATACAGCCTACCCTGTGTACGTTAGCATAGAAGGGACAGACAAAGCTTTTTTTATTTCAGGAAGATTAAATGAAGGTGGGAGAATTGCAGAGCTTTCTACTGGCGCTGATATTGGTTATCCAGGATTGCAGTTATTCGTAAATGAGCTTATTCTTGGCCATTTTCGTACTTTACTTGAATTAAGAGGTAAGAATGTAAGAAGACAAAAAGTTCCTGGTAAACAAACACTCAGGGAAAAACGAAGAGGCGCAAATCCTATTGATATAAATGAAGCTATGATGGAAATACTTGCAGAATTGGAAGGAGAAGAACATGACAAGTAGACAAGAGCAAACTGGCAATCCATCGATTAATCGATTTCAGGAGTTATCAGGACAATTTGATATGGCGGTTGGTGCTGACGCAAAACAAGAAGTAGCAGACGCGCTCGTTCGTTTTGGGACAGAAGAAACATTTGACGTATTAAGTCTGCTTCGCGTTTTACAAAAGGGAGCTTCTCTTGTATCTGATGCACAGAATAGACCCTTTGGAGAAAGAATTATCAATGGTGTCGAAAGGTATTTTACTGATGTTGCGATAAACTATAAATATCTTGTTCCGTTTAACGCAGAAAACACAACTGTCCTTGCTGAACCTACAGTAATTGTTTTGACTATTAATAAATTTATGCCACTTTTTGCCCATACTCCTGGGATAAAAGATTTTTTACGCAGTAGTGAAATCGCATTGCGAAATGGAGTAGGAAGCAACAATCCCTTCAGTTTTGTTATCACTGTCCCACAGGAACATATTAGTCAAAGAGCGGCATATGATCGTCTTGTGAATGCGAATTTCACTCTTTTAAGACAAGGAACCATTATACAAAATATAGATGAAAGTGAAGCGAGAGCCGGTTTGCCTGAAACGGTTCTCTCTCAGCTTCAGAAATTAGCACAGACACGAGTAAGAGGAATTCCATCCATGTTAACTCGGTCTTTTGATGGGTTATCTTTTGCGGATGTTATTGCCGAGAAAGACAAGGAGCTTTTTGCAAAAAAAGCGCTGAAATACTCAAGTGCCATACCCAAAGGTGATGTGCTTTGGCAATTCTTAATTGGGACAACTTTTTTAATGTTCCCAGTTAAAGAGATCAATGTTAATCCAGATACATTTTTTAAAAACCGAGATCTATTTGAAAAAAATACTTTTTTTCAAGAATGGCTTACTGGAAAAATACTCCTTCCTGGAGTTGATCCAGCTTTTCAAGATGATGCATTTGATAGAGATTTTCAATCATTGTTAGAAGGAGCAGATGATAAGTTACTTTTTGCTTTGGGTATGCTCTTTTATACGGTTCCTGTAGTATCAACGCTTCAATGGAAAATTTTCAACCCCATGGCTTATTTTGAAACAGTGAGAGAGCAATCACCAGTGATTCAATATGCATTTTCAGAAGAGCCTGATGATCTTTACAAGAGAGCTGAGCTTTTCGATGTGGTATTCTATAATTTTTTAGCCTCACATTGGGATGAGATAAAGGCGAATTTGATCACACGATTTGGACAGAGCAAGAATGCAGAAAGATTAGTACATTTTCTTGAAGATGAGATGAAGGGATTTGATGCAGAGACCTATCTTACTGAGCACATTGTTGGAACTGCACTTGCCTCAGTTGGTGAAGAATTTTTAATTCAGCTTAATCAAGAGCAAGCAGCAATGCAAGACAGTCTTGACTCTTTCTCTGATGCAATAAGAACTCAGTATCCACGTCCAAAATGGGAGGAAGATAGCACGTTTACAATGTCTATCCCAGATGATGATATTCGTTTTGCTCAAATGGGTATTCAATCTATTTCATTTTTTGTAAATCATGACTCACCCTATCCTGTTGATTTTTCTATGAATGCCACCCTTAATAAGGGAGAAAAAGTAGTTTTTACGGTTGGAAGTATAAATAGCCCAACAGAGATTAGTCTTCCTGTAAAACCTGATGATCGTTATCCGGGATTATTTCTATTTTTAGGACATTTTGCTCTTGAGGCATATTATGGCTTGCTAGAAACGAAAGGCGCAGCTTTTAAAAAAACAAAAAGAAATATAAGAGAAAGACAAGAAAAAGCAAAGCAAATAGATATTGATGTAGTTGTTGCTCAGATGCTTGTAGAGCTTGAGGAGTTAGGGAAGGAATAATTTTATGATGAATGAGAGAGATATCCGTGGACTTTTTGCTGATCAAGAAAGACAAATAGTAACGCAGTCTTTTTTTCATCGTCCTGCGCACGATGTTGTACGAGAACTTAGTGAACGAGTGTATATTCGTGGAGACGATCCTGTTCGATTTCCGTTTGGAAATGCAAAAGTGTTACCTATTGATATAGGAGAAGGTTTAAGAGACTACAAAATCACGCTTGCAGAAGCCTATTCAGAAGAAGATGTTGTTGCGGTAGGACAAAAAGGGAGACTTCCTATTTTGCAAGGTATGATATCTGGAGAGGTGATTGCATTTCCTTATAGGTCGGCGAGGCTCTCGTTTATAAAAACAATTAACGGTGAAAATATTTTAATTCGGGAAATTGAGGATTTAGCAACAGGAAAAAGAACAAGAACAGCAACAGAGGTAACAAATATTCTTGGATTATCGCAAGAAAGTTGGGGGAAGTTAACTTTATTGGAAGATGGAATGCTTCATTTTACCCAGATTCCTGCAAGAAAAAAGGTAACAAATGGTGATAACGAAACACAAGGTAATCAGGAAGGGCAAGAGGAGCCAAATATGAACGCAATCGTACAATCAATGATTGAGGAGCTGAAAGGAGAAGAAGAGTAAAATATGAGTAGAGAAGATTTAAGAGGAATTCGACCGGAGGAAGCTTCAGATCAGAATGGAGGATCTCTTGGTACTATTGATCGATTGAATCAATTAATTGTTCAAAACCCAGAGCGTTATGCTTTATCAACTGTTGCGCGGGTGAGAGCATTTGTTAATTTTGAAATGGCAAACCCAGATAGACAAAAACCAATGAGGCTATTTCAAGAAGTTGATGACTTTCACTTGTATTTTCAACTACGTCCAGAATGGCACGAGAAATCAGTAAAGGCATTGTCTCGTGATACAAAGTCGGGAGCTGGAGCATTTTATGAAGCCTTTACATTATGGGTAAAAAAAGTGGCTCCAGAAGATAGGCAAAAACAGGAGCAATTGAAAGATGTCCTTTTTCCTCATCGAAAAATTAGCAGAGGCCATCTTACAAGTATAGAAGACTGGATCGCAGAATTCGAAAAACATCCAGAATGGGCAGGTAAGTCTGGTGTAGCAATGATAGATGATAGAGAAGGTGGTGGAGGAAGCTTTTATAAGGGATTTAATCATTGGTTAGAAAGACATGTAAAGGATAAAGAAGAAAGAAAAAAACTTCGTGAACGATTATTTCCAAAACAAAAATATGATTGGTCAAGTTTAAAGACGTTGGATCAATGGATCGAGGCATTTAATGCCCATCCCCAGTGGCTAGGAAGAGGTTATGCACTAATGGTAGAGGATAAAGAATCTGGCTCTTCATCGTTTTTCCAAACATTTGCTCAGTGGGTTAGGAAAGAAGCACAGGGAGATAAAGCAAAAGAGAAAGAATTAATACTTGCGATTTTCCCTCGGCGTAACGAGTATAGACAATTTACTACCATAGGTGAATGGGAAAAAGAATTTAATACACATCCGGAATGGCATGGTAGATCATCGGGCGAAATGATTGCTGATAGAGAATCAGGAGCAAACGCTTTCTACGCATCATTTCTTCGATGGACACGGACAATAGGAGATTCCAAAATGCGATTTGCATACAAAAGAAGATTCTTCTCAAATGCTCGAAGAAAATACCGATCTGAAAAATCTCCAGAACCTTATATTTCTTCAAATCCGGTGGAAGAAACGGATGAGGTATCTATAGATAAAATCATCGCGGAGATGCTTGAAGAGTTAGAAGAACGTAAATAATATGACTAGACCGATTGATAACGATCCTGCTTTCCGAGGAGGGGATAAGAGTTTTAATGCGAAATATGCTCAGGGATTGTGGGATCCTTTTTCAGGTGGGACGGAACTGAGTGAAGATATGTTTCTTTCTCAGCAAGAGGGACTTACTCGGTTGGGTTCTTTTTTACAGAGTGGTGATTTTTCTCAAATGCGGCCATTCATGTTGGATCCAATGCATGCAAAAGGAGCTGCTAGGGATGATATCAGTTTTTATATGTACAAAGTGGGGAGAAAGTCACATTGGCTAGATTTTCCAAAAGGTTTTACTTCTTATTCTAAAATTTACGCAATTCCACAATGGAGTAGAGAAAAGGGGAATACACCATATTACTGGTTAGATTTTTATACAGTATTACCAACACAAAAGTTAAACTATCTATCTGCTGATTCTTGCCGTTTAAAACCTGGGGATCCAGTAAATGAGATTGATTTTAGAAGCTGGCATAATTTTGGAGAACAATTACTCGTGGACTTTCTAAGAGGAAGAAACGGTATATCATTTGATGACCTTATTGTGTTTGATGTTGATGTAAAAAAGAAAGTATCTTTTGGAATGTATCCTTTGGCAACAGATAATGATTTTGTTCTGCATTTGGGAAATAATCCTTCTTTTCAGGATGGGGATAGATTACGATTTACACCCCGTAGAGACGATCAGGGGTTTTACCAATGGGAAGAGGTTGTTAAAGTTGTACCTGATGTTTCTGAGAAAGAATTTCCTCATGTAGTTACCTATCGGCTTTTTCCAGAAGAACATGCTTTAAGAGCTCAAAGGAATTTTAGTCCAGAAAAACAGTTGGTGACTGATTATATGTCTGGTGTTTCGGGCATAGATTTTGTAAATCTTCGGCCTATCCCTTTTACCCTTTTGTCGGGTCGGAAAGGAGCGGAATTGGGGGTAGTACGTGGAAAACAGGTCTTTTTTTATCTCTCAACAGGAGCATTTTTGCCAAATGAGGAAGGTGTATTACTTTCAAAACAAGATGATTATAGAAGACATCAGTGGCTTGAGCTTTATAAAGTTGATCCAGAGACAAAAGCAGTAGTAGGAGAATGTCTTGAAGAGGGAGAAATTATTAATGGAAATATTGAACAGAAAAAATGGCCAGGAATAAAAAGAGCATTATTAGCAGATTTTGCTAATGGTAGGGTTGGTTATGAAGCATTATCTCCAATTCCAGTTAAAAAACCAAAGGGGAATGTAATTCCACTTTGGCAAGAAGGACAAAGGCCTGTCTATATTATTCTTTCTAGAACACTTGATCTTAAAGAAGGAGAGGATTTGCTTTTTATCCCCGGAGAACAAAGTAGTAACTACACAGATTTTATGCTTACTAAGGGAGGTGGAGTGTCTCTTCAACGACATCGACTTGATATGGCTTCACAAACATTTCGTTTGGAAGAAGTATTTCCTGTTGTAGGGAAAGAAGAAGTATCAGGAGAAGGAGCAATTGATGCAGCCATGAGTGCAATGCTTAAGGAATTGGAAGGAGAAAGATGATATGACTAGACCAGTTGATGTCGATCCAAGACTGCGAGGTGCTAATTTTGTAGGTCTTCCTAAAAGACTGTATGATCCTGTTGCTGGAATGCAAGAGACACTGCAGCTTAATGAATCTGAATTCCTTTCTCAAAGAGAAGGTGTTCATGGATTAGGTGATTTTTTAAGAACTAATGATTTTTCTCTTATGCAGCCTTTTATGCTTGATCTTGCTAATGCTGCTCTTCATGATGGTCGTCCATCTGTTTACGTTGCCAAAGTAGATAATAGAAATGTGTATCTTCGTTTTCCTAAAGGGCTTGATTTTAGCAATCTTACGAAAATATATGCTATACCAAAATCAAGTGAAGCGGTCGGAGAACAACCATATTATTGGGTAGACTTTTATAAGGATATTTCCCCCTCAACAATTGGAGATTTGCCTCTTGTTTCATGTCGATTAAAACCTGAAGACTCGGTGAATAAAATTGATTTTCAGAATTGGAGAAGTTTAGGTGAGCAGCTGGTAATTGATTTTCTCTCACAGAAAAATGGCATAACATTTGATGATCTCATGTCTTTTGAAATCGTTATTAGCAGCAAGAGTTTTTTACTTGGAAAAAGCATGGGAAATTTTATTATAAATCTTAACTATAACAGTCTTGTTGAATCAGGAGACAGATTACGTTTTATTCCACGTCAGGATATTAATAAAGTGTATCAATGGCTTGATGTCATTAAGGTTCTTCCAGATGTACCTGAAGAGGAGCTTTCTAAAGTGTCTTCATATCTTATGTTGCTAGACGAGCACAAATTACAATACATAGGGTGGTTTGGTTGGCCAAAACAATTACTTGTCGATTTCATGGCCGCTAGGGAACATGTAACATTTAAAGATGTACAACCAATCCCAGCAAAGATTCCTGAAAGTAGGTCAATTAATTTGGGAAGCATTAATAAAAAAGAAATTATATTTACTGTACCGGCAGGCGTTTTTGCTCCTGGAGAGTCTGTAGTTTTTGTTCCAAATCAGGACGAACAAGGAAGATATCAGTGGCTCGAACTCTATAGCGCAAACCATGATACGAATGAAGCAGTTGGAGAATGTGTTGCACAGGGAAGAATTATTGATGGGAGGATTGATCAAGCAAACTGGTCTGGTTCAGAAACACAGCTTTTGAAAGATTGCGCTGATGGAAAAGGGGTTTCATTCCAAGATCTAGTGCCACTTCCCTTTAAGAAAGGAAAAAGAAATATTGTTTTTCTTTGGGGAGGAACCGGGTTAAATATTTCAGAAATGATTGATATAGAAGAAGGAGAAGATTTATTTCTTCTACCCGAAAAAGAAGGAGTAGAATATATAGATTTTTCGCTCCATAACAAAAATGGTGCCTTGATGACATATAGATTTGATCTAAGGAGTAAGAAGTTTACTGCTCGGGAATTTTTGGATCGGGATGGTACAGGAAGCGGAACAGAAATGAGATATATTGACAGGAACGGCAATCGATGGGTAACTGCTAATATTCTCAGGATTAGATATGGCATTGCTGTTTCTACTGCAGTTAAATTTGTCGCTGGAGTACCATCAATAGCTAAATCAGGATGGACATTTTATGATGAGCAAGAAGCAAGAGTAGCAATAGAAAAAAGTCTTGGTATGGATAACACGAATGAGGGGACAATAGATGATGTTATGGCCGCGATGCTTAAAGATCTCAAAAAATAAGAAGACTTGCAACTATAGGCTGTTTTTGGTATACTCAACTACTATATGGTTTCTCCAGACATACGAATTGGTGTAAGTAGTGATCCAGGAAACGAAGCATTAAAAAGAGATGATGCTTTTTTTCGTGACATGTTGGGACGATACGGTTTTAAAGACTTTATATCTTTTGAAAAAGGAATTAAAAGAGGTGGAGTTGAATTGATGACCAAGGGAGTAGCTGCTCTTATTGAGTATGGATATCCTCGTCCAACGCATCTCTATAGGGCATTACCAGAAAGCCCAGAAAAACGAAAACTTGGATTGACATTACTTGAGTCAGGTATTATTCCTCTTGAATCCCAAGCAGCCCAGGAAAGTAGTAGATATGTTGAGCAAGAGCTGGAAGAACGTGAGGGCTTAAAGGATCTTTTCTTATCTGGTATGCCTCCAGAAGTACTAGGACAGATTATGACAGTTGAGCTGTTTCGAGACATCACGGATGAGAAGAAAATTGAGGAACTTCGTTCTTGGACATCCGAAGCACTTCTTGCTCCCTACATTGGTCTTATGGAGGGTGAGCGTAGGATGGTTGAGTTAAGCCCTATTGAAATGCTTGATAGAATCCCAGAACGAATATTCTCCCACCCAAACGTTTTGAAATACAACTTAGTTGCAAATTATTTCCAAGCACGATTTTTGGGTATGATCACAGATTTGGGAGTTGAGGGAGCAATAGAGGAGATTGAACAAACTGTCATACAAACAGAGGATGAGGATAAAAGAAGGTTTCTTCAAGAAATTCTTGATGATTGTTGGGAAATTGTGACTCGTCCACAAAAAGGCGAATTTAAGCAAACAATTATCGTTAATGAACAACTTAGGCATTTTCCCTCAGCCGAACAACAAGCAGCAGCGTACTATGCTGAAACAGCAGAATGTCGCTTGTTTGTTTCACCTCCTGGTAATGGAAAGACCGGCGCTGCGTATTACTTTTTAGAAAACACTGATGCGCAGCGGGTTGTTGTTTTTGCTCCTGCTAAAGGAAGAGAGACATGGCAAATAGAAGATCAGGTGCTTTTTAAAAATCCTGGCAATGTGTTTCTTGTCAATAAAGCCTCAGATCTTAGAAGCTCTCAAATTGCTGAGAAAAAATATGTTGTCATAGGACATGAATTATTGGGTGATACTGAAAACAACCCGCAACTTTTAAAAGACTTAAAAGACGTGTTGCTTGACAAGCTAGGAGCAGATGCAGCGGCAATTGATGAAATTGATGATTTTAGTAACCCAAACGCAGTTTCTACAGGAGCAATACGAGAACTCATCGAGGGTATACGAGATAACTATGCCAAAAAAACAGGAAAAGAAAGAAATGCAACTCCAGTGCTTGGGTTAACCGCAACTCCTTTTAAAACTGGACTCCACGATTTAAACGTACCTTTAGCAATACTCTATCCTGATAGGTTTGCTGCAACAGCAACCGAAAGCACACCAACAAAAAAGACATTTAGCGATTCTTGTTTAAATAGACCAGATCTTGCATACCTCACACTTACCGGTGAGCGACGAATGTATCGTTGGGAAGCAGCAGGATTACAAGAACAGCGGTGTGAGCCTGTATTTGTTGAACTCTCTTCTTTTGAAGAGTATCTCTATGACTTTATTGATAGACAAGTTGGTGTTGACGCATTAAACAAAATACGTATTTTAGAAAACGCTTTGCTTAACCCACTCCTTATTAAAGCCGAAGTAAGACATTTAGCGAATGGCAAAATAGGACAAATAGATATTGATGAAGTAACAGGGCATGTAAGAGATATCCTGTTGCAGTGGAAAGTAATGCGAGAAATAACTATCCCAACATCTGATGATGATTACTTGAGTGCTGATAAGCTTGTTGATCTTGGATGGGGAGATATGGTGCTTAATTCTTTCTTTAGTCATGCATTGGAAAATGGTATTGACACGTTAGTTGAGGAAATGACACGAAACACCAATGATCCGCAATTGCAAGATTTACGTTTATTTTGGCAATCGCGGGAAATATCTTCCAAATATAAAGCATTAAAGGAAAAAGTTGAAGATACACTTGCATGGAAAGAGGGAGAAGATGGTGTACTTGAGCGAAAAAAACTCTTTATTGTTTCACCTTCTAAGAGACAAGGAAGAACAAGTGATGTCATGCAGCGAACAATTATCAATGAAGATGGTCAACGGGATAATCTCTATGCAAATTATGAACTTGAAGAAATTAACGATACGAAATTATTTACCCTTATTCAGAAATGGGCAGCACCATATTGTAAAGAAGAAGATATCCTCCTTATTGACGGGTCCGTGCCAATAGGAAGAAGAAGAGATAGAGTTATTAATAGATGGAGACACGATCCGGATGCTGCAGTACTTGTTGCAACCCTTGAGTCTATTTATCAAAGTAGAAGTTTTATGATTACTCGTACCATTGATGGATTAGGTAGAAGGATTGCTGGCGTTCGATTAAGTTTGCTTAATCCGCCTTGGCATGGACAGCAAGAAGAGCAGACAACTGGAAGGTCAATTCGACAAGGACAACTTGTTCCTGCTGAAAATGAGGTATTTGTTACCGATAATACTATTGAGCAAGGAAAATTTGAAGTTGTTCGTTTTACAAGATTACTGTATCGTATGGCTCTTGCGGGGGTACGGTTAAACAGGGAAGACCAGGAGTTTTATAATACAAAGAAAAAGGGAGAAAAAATTGTCCGTTTCAGAGAAGCCTCTCATTATTTACGAAATGCGCTTCGTATGGTTCGAGGTGCTGGTGAAGAGGGTATAGAGCATTTCTTAGAAAGTCAGCTTGAGCGAGAAGAAATAACAAATGGGCTTAAAATTGCAAGAGAGTTTTTTGATAATGGAAATGATGCGTACAAAATTTCTGGATACAACGCTGATTTTGTTACCCATTTTATAAAATCAAGCATGGCTTCTGACAGTCGCATACTTTCTTTAGGAGCAGGAACACTGCTGCTACAAAGAAAGCTGCAAAGAGGAATAGATAATGTTGATATAAACCCATATATGATGCAGGCAGGATGGGAGTTGGCAAGCATATATGGTGGCCGAACAATTACGGCAAAAGCCTCAAAACTTGATCTTGAAGCATTTCCTGACGCGTCATATGATCTTGTCGATAGCGCATTTGCCCTTCACTGGTCAGCATTGGGCGATGTAAAAACAAATAATGTGAACAGTTCAAACCGCGTTGCGATTTTACGCCAAATTCATAGAACGCTTCGTTCCGATGGAACACTTATGCTCACACTTCCAGAAGGTGCATTTGACAATGAACAGCTCACTCGATTTATAGACGCACTTGAAGCGCATTTTGGTTTTACGGTTGATAGAAGCTTTAGTGGTAGATCATTTGCAGTAAATAAGGCTGGATTACAAAAAAGATTGGGTTGGTCTATTGTTGCCAAAAAAACAGGAGAAGTAAACCTTGAAGGATTATTGTTGCAAGATCTGGGATTTAGTTATGAAAGAAAGCGATGGGAAAAAGATGGAAGAGATCGAAAAGAAGAAAAAGGAGAGACAAATGATAGTGAGGGAGATTATCCAAATCCAGAACTCCGGCTCTCTTTTGATGCATATGGAGTTGTTTCATTGGATAATCAGGTACATTACATTCCTTTCCAAAAAGAGCAAAATACAGTAGATGGTGAACAAATAACTGATGCTGATCAAAACGCTGCAGTAGATGGCGTACTGCGTGAAGCAGTTGTGTTTCAAGTAGAAGCTCCAACAAGAGAAGAGGCTATTGCGTATTTGAAAGGAACGACAGATAAAGATTATCGTATATTTAGAAATCAGATTATACGTTTTGTTCAAAAAGAAGCTAATTTAAGCTGGGAGGATGCAGAGCATTTCTGCGCAGATGTTATAATTAGAATGGTAAAACAAGGAAAAGTGCCAACTAACAGAGCTGATGCACGTTCTTGGATACTCAAAGACCTAAAGAGAAAACAATATGTATAGAGGAGAAGCGCTTAGACAAAACCCAGATGAGTTTACCTTTGATGGTGACGCGATAACTGTTGCTCGAAATATTGAAGGAGCAACGCTTGTATATGTTACAGAAAATGGTCAAGAAAAAAGGGCAAAGGTAATGAATGCCGTCGGGTATAGTGCAGAAGATATAAAAAGACGTGATGTTTTTGGTGGCGCAATGGAACAACCGATCGGTACAATAAGCGGCGTTCCATGGAGCCTTAGAGGAAGAGATATTATCTCTCCAAACATAACAGTCGCAGGTGGGGGACTCGTTACTTTTACGACAATACAGGTCCCAAGCACAAAAGGTAGCAGACTTGTTGATGGTCCATTGCCAATCTCGCGAGAATTAGGGCTACGAGCTGGAGATGTAAAACAAATGCAGGTTGTTGATCCGATACAAAAAGAGTTGCGAATTATCTAATCTAATATTCTTTTGTTGCCTAAAGTAGGGTGGAAAGAGTATAATACTTATCTATGGCGCAGCTTTTGGGATTAACAATCCTGGCTTTTTTTATAACAGGTATTCTTCTTGTCCCTTTTATTGACTTTCTTTATAAAGTAAAACTGCAGCGACAACACCAAAAAACAAAAGACATGTTTGAAAAAAGAACACCTCTTTTTGATAAACATCATGCGTGGAAAGTAGGAACTCCTTTTGGTGGAGGAGTACTTATTATTCTTGTTGTTTCTATGCTTACCCTTTGGGCATATGGCATTTTTGGCATCCAAATAAAACCATGGGAGCTTTTTGTACTCCTTTTTTCGTTTATTGGGTTTGGCCTGCTTGGTTTATATGACGACGTAAAAAAACTTGTTAATAAGAAAGAAACAACGTTTTTTGGCTTACGATTTCGTCATAAATTTCTTATTCAGTGGATTCTCGCGTTTACTATTGCATCCATTTTGTATACAAAACTTGGATACTCTTTTATTTTTATTCATGGGTTTGGTTTGGCTAGCCTAGGAATTTTATATGTGCTTTTTGCTGCATTTGTTATTGTTGCTTTTACCAATGCATTTAATATTGCAGATGGATTAGATGGGTTAGCAAGCGGGCTTCTTCTTATTTGTCTTGGAGCCTTTTTAGCAATTGCCTCATCCCAGCTTGATGATGCGTTAGGCGTTTTTATTGCAATACTTATGGGAAGTGTCATGGCGTTTTTGTACTTTAATATTTTTAGGGCAAGGTTGTGGCTGGGAGATGTTGGGTCAATGTCTTTAGGTGCTGCTTTGGCGGTTATTGGACTTTTAACAGGGAAGACTCTTGCTCTTGTTGTTATTGGCGGTGTCTTTGTTATTGAAGTTGGCTCTTCACTTATTCAAATCTTAGGCAAAAATTTTTTTGGACGCAAAATTTTTCCTGTGGCGCCATTCCATCTTTATTTGCAAGAACGAGGATGGGAAGAGCCAAAGATTGTGATGCGTGCATGGCTTTTGGGACTTCTTTTTGCGATTATTGGGTTGTACCTTGCATTTATAAAAGTTGGTTAATCTTGTCATGAAAAGAATCGATGTTGTTCTGCTCGCAACAGTAACCCTCTTAACACTTTTTGGTCTGCTTATGATTTACGACGCGTCCTCTTTTATTGCATTTAGAGATTTTGGAAACAAATATCATTATATTCGAGAACAGTTCCGTTGGGCAACGCTTGGATTTTTAGGACTTGCTGCTTTTTCTTACTTTGATTACCACAAGCTCTATTCCTTGTCGCTGCCACTGCTGCTTATTGCCCTAGTGCTTCTTGTGTTGGTTTTTGTTCCGGGACTAAGCGTTTATGCACTTGGTGCCAGGAGGTGGATAAATACAGGTTTTTTTATTTTACAACCTGCTGAATTTGTAAAACTTGCACTTGCAATCTATTTGTCTGCCTGGTTTTCGCGTAAAGAGAAGGGGAGGTTTCTTGCTTTTTTTCTTTTACTTGGTGTTGTCATTACCCTTATTATGCTAGAGCCCGATATGGGAACAGCAAGCATTGTGCTTTTTGAAGCAATAGTTGCGTATTTTTTGTCTGGAGGAAGCCTTGCTTCGTTTGCATTTTTGCTTCCTGTTGTCTTTATGAGCGGGTTTTTGCTTATTAAACTTGAACCGTATCGCTTTGAACGTTTGATGACATTCCTTCGACCCATAGATTCTCTTTCTTCCTCGTCTTACCATATAAAACAAATTCTTATTGCACTTGGTATGGGAGGTATTACCGGTGTTGGTATTGGCAACTCTCTGCAAAAATATGCATATCTTCCAGAAAACACAACAGATTCTATTTTTGCCATTATTGCAGAAGAACTTGGATTTATTGGCGCGTTGTTTTTGATATTTGGGTATGTTGTTTTGATTTGGCGAGGATTTCTTATTGCAAGTTACGCCCGTGATTCATTTGGCAAACTTTTAGCAGGCACAATAGTTTCTTTTTTAGCAATTCAAATGATAATAAATCTTGCCGCACAAACAGTACTTATTCCCTTAACTGGAGTGCCCTTGCCGTTTATTTCGTATGGTGGTTCATCGCTTGTTGTTGATCTTTGCGCAATTGGTATACTTTTAAATATTAGTAAGCAAAGCTATGCATAATACAAAGAAACGAGCAAAAATTGTTATCACAGCAGGTGGTGGGGGACATTTTACTCCTGCCTTGGCTGTTTTGGAATTGTTAGGAAAAGGTACAGAAGTAGCAGTTATAGGAAGGAAATATTCTCTTGAAGGGGATAAAGCTTTATCTTTAGAATATCAAACAGTTAGAGATCTTAATATTCCTTTTGTTTCTCTTACAACAGGAAGATTACAGCGAAAATTTACACGGTATACGATTCCATCTCTCTTAAAATTTCCCTTAGGATTGATGCAGGCATATTCTTTTTTGCGATCTTTTCAGCCCGATGTTGTTTTATCCTTTGGAGGATATATCTGCGTACCTGTTGTTATAGCGGCATATTTTTTACGGATTCCAATTGTAGTACACGAGCAAACACTTGAAGCAGGAGTGGCAAATAGAATAGCATCTTTTTTTGCAGAAAAAGTTTGTATCTCGTGGGAATCGTCTAGAAAGTTTTTCCGAAAGTCAAAAGTTGTCCTGACAGGAAACCCGATACGAGAATTTCCAATTTCCAATCCGTCAGCTGGCGAACAATTTCCAATTAAAGATAGAGATAAAGACCTGCCGATGATTTATATTACAGGGGGGAGCTTGGGATCGCATGCCATTAATGTTTTGGTAGAGGGGTGCATCGAGAAACTTCTTGGCAAATATGTTGTTTTGCATCAAACAGGCGATGCGAGTGAGTTCCACGATTTTGATCGGCTAACAAAAGTAAGAGATACCCTGTCAGGAGAAATGCAAAAAAGGTATATTTTGAAAAAATTTATAAACGCCTCCGAAGTTGGAAGTATCTTGCGTCTTGCTGATTTAGTTGTAGCGCGCTCGGGAATCACAACAGTAACAGAGCTTCTCTTTTTTAAAAAACCTTCTCTTCTTATCCCCTTGCCATTTTCTCAGAGAAATGAACAACTAAAAAATGCTCTTTTTTTGCGCGATTGTGGACTTGCAGAAGTTGTAGAACAAGAAGCACTTGCTGCAGACAAATTGTATACACATATTACACATATGTTTGCTAAGATTGAGACATATAAAAGAAACAGTAAGAAAATAGATGCGCTTTTTCAAAAAAATGCAGCAGCAGAACTAATACGCGTTTTAGATATGGTGAGAAAAAATAATACATGAAGTATGCGAAAGATACAGAATATAAAAAGATCAGGGCGTTTACTATTTAGAACAATTGTTGTTTCGGTTTGTTGTTCCTGCGTTCTTTTTATATTACTTGCTGGCGTGTATGTGCTGCAGGTTTGGGCGAAAAAAGCCGTGTATATTAGCCCGCTTCCGCAGTACAGTGCGAAACAAGCGAATGCAACAACAAATATTAATACCCTTGAAAAACTGCTAAAGGAAAAAAGTATATCTTACGCCCTTGTTTCTCCATATGATGAGTCATCGTATCTGATACATCTTAGTTCTGGTGAAGAGATACTTTTTTCTTCGAACAAATCCTTAGAAACGCAAGTTTCCTCTTTACAATTGATTATTTCGCGTCTTACAATAGAGGGAAAGCGTATAATACGTCTAGATTTTCGATTTGATAAGCCGGTAGTTACCACCCGTTAGAGTATAATGAAAGTATGACAGACGGAAAAATTGTTGTTGGCATAGATATTGGGACCTCAAAAATTGTTACCCTCATTGCAAAAATTAATGGTGAGACTGTCCATGTATTGGGAGTATCCGAGGTAAAATCAGCAGGGATGCGAAAGGGACAAATTGTCGATATTGAAGATGCTGTAGGTGCGATTAATACATCTTTGGAAGCAGCCGAACGCATGGCAGGGTATTCTGTGTCTCGTCTTATTGCTTCAATGGGAGGAAGCCATATTGAAAGTCAAAATTCAAAAGGTGTTGTTGCTGTTTCAACACCAGAGGGAGAAATTACCCCATCAGATATGCAACGTGTAATTGATGCAGCGCGGGCAGTCTCTATCTCTTCAAGTAGAGAAATTATTCATGTATTGCCACGAAACTATACAGTTGATGGTCAGGAAGGGATTAGAGATCCAATTGGGATGACAGGCGTGCGTTTGGAAGTTGATACGCATATTATTACCGCTTCAGCAACATCAATTCGAAACTTACAAAAAGCCTTAGATGAAGTTGGAGTAGATGTTGACGGGATTGTATTTGGTGGATATGCCAGTAGTCTTTCGGTGCTTTCTGAGACAGAAAAGGAATTGGGCGTAGTACTTGTCGATATTGGATCTGGCACAACAGATATTTCAGTGTATGTTGAAGGTTCGGTTTCTTATTCTTCGGTGTTGCCGATTGGGGCCAGGCATATAACAAACGATTTGGCAATTGGACTTCGTATTTCTCTTGAGAGTGCTGAGAAAATAAAACTTTTCTTGTCCCAGGGGCACAAAGCAAAAATTAGAGTAGAGTTTGACGAAGATGAGGGACCAAGAGAAAAAGAGGGAAAGGCAGAATTTGTTGCAAAAGGAGATGAGATTGATTTGTCTTCCTTAAATCTTCCAGAGGAGGTTAGGAAGGTTTCTAAAAAAACACTGATTGAGGGTATTATTCGCCCACGCTTAAACGAAATTTTTACGTTTGCCGGGATTGAAATTAAAAAAAGTGGTTTTGCTGGTCAAACCCCAGCTGGTCTTGTTGTCACAGGAGGTGGAGCAAAGACCATTGGTGTCACAGAGGCGGCAAAACGCATGCTTGCCATGCCTGTTCGTGCTGGTCTTCCAAGAGAATTAAAAGGTATAACTGACGAAATAGAAGATCCTGCATTTTCTACAGCAGTTGGTCTTATTCTCTATGGTGCAAGAATTGAGCCAGCGGCTTCGCTTCCCTTTGGTTTATCACTACCTTCTGTGCCAGCATTTCGGTTTGGGAAATTTCCTCAAAAAATAATAGCCTTTCTCAAATCTTTCATGCCATAGTATTTTGGTTGCCTCTTGAAAAATATTTTTTTATCTGTTAGGATGTTGTCAACTTCGACGATATGTTAATTAAACCTCAGACAACAAACTTCGCAAAAATCCGAGTAATGGGTATTGGTGGTGGTGGAAATAATGCATTAAATTCAATGATCTCACAAAGTCAAATTCAAGGTGTTGATTTCATTGCTGTAAACACCGATGCGCAAGCACTACTTATGTGTCAGTCAGCAACTAAGCTTCAAATTGGAGAAAACTTTACAAAAGGTTTGGGATCTGGAGGAGATCCAGAAGTAGGACGTCAAGCAGCAGAAGAATCAGAACAAAAAATAAAAGATATTCTAGAGGGGACAGATATGGTTTTTTTAGCATCCGGTATGGGTGGAGGGACAGGTACAGGGGCGACACCAGTTATTGCAAAAATTGCAAAAGAAGTTGGCGCACTAACAATTGCAGTTGTAACAAAGCCTTTTTCGTTTGAAGGAACCAGGCGTATGGTTAGTGCTGAAGATGGTGTTGAAAACTTGCGAGATAAAGTTGATACCTTAATTGTTATTCCAAATCAAAGAATATTGGATGTTGTCGATCGAAAACTTTCTCTTCTTGAAGCATTTAAAGTTGCAGATTCGGTTTTGACACAGGGTGTGCAGGGAATATCAGATTTAATAACCATGCCTGGGCTTATTAACGTTGATTTTGCCGATGTTCGAACAATAATGACAAATGCTGGCTCAGCACTGATGGGTATTGGAACAGGTGTCGGTGAAAATAGAGCGCAAACCGCCGCGAGAACTGCAATTGCCTCGCCCCTTTTGGAAATTTCTATGGATGGCGCACGAGGAGTCTTGTTTAATATTATTGGCGGTCCAGATTTAACAATGAACGAAGTTGATGAGGCTGCAAAGATAATATCTGCTGCTGCAGACCCAGACGCAAATATAATTTTTGGCGCAACAATTGATGAGACAATGCGAGATCAGATTAAAATTACCGTTGTTGCGACTGGATTTGATCAAACAAAGCAACGGCTGAAAGAATTTGTTGTACCAGAAAAAAAAACTGAAGAGCAAAAACCCGTTACAACATCTTCTCAAAAACAAGATGGAGAGGAAGAGGATGTCTTTGAAATCCCCGCATTTCTAAGACAGAGGAACTAGACTTTTTAAGTAATCAGATGTGCAATGAAAGAGCGGATAACAATAATTGATGCAGGGAATAAAGAAGCCACCTTTGGAGTAATTGATGTGTCTGATGAAGTACAGAAAGGGTTATACGGCGGTACTCAGCTTGCTACACTTCGTAGTCTTGTAAAGCGTCCTTTGCTACGGTCTTATAGTTGGGAAGAAACGCGGGCCACGAGAACTCCATGGCCACCGGGAATTACCATGCAAAGAATAACAGTAGCAGCATCTGAAGATGAGAAAGCGTGGTTAGTAAACAGAGCGATCTATGCTGTTCGTGAAGAACTGAAGAGTATTGGAATGGAAGAGGAGGCAACCACAGTTATTAGAGGTGCTACTGCAGAAGATGAAAGGCAACAGGCCTTTGTGGAAGTAGAGAGAGTCTTGAAGTAGATCTACTTTTACACTACAATTGGAGTCATGTTTAAGCCTGTGTCTCCTAAGGTTGATCTTCCAAAGCTAGAAGAAGAAATAATACAGTTTTGGAAAGAAAATAAGATTTTTGAAAAATCATTGGAGAAAGCTTCTCCAAAAGGTAACTGGACTTTTTTGGATGGCCCGCCTTTTGTTACAGGTCTTCCTCATTACGGGCATCTGCTAACAAGCATTGCAAAAGATTTATTTCCCAGATTTAAAACCATGCAGGGGTATCACGTCCGTCGTGTTTGGGGATGGGATGGTCATGGACTTCCTGTTGAAAATAAAGTCGAAAACAAACTGAATATAAAGCGTAAAAAAGATATTGAAGAAGTTGTTGGCGTTAAAAAATTTATAGAAGAATGTAAAGCATATGTGACAGAAATATCAGGGGAATGGGAATGGTATGTCGATCATGTTGCCAGATGGGTTGATTTTAAAAACGCTTACAAGACGTGGGACATGCCCTATATGGAATCTGTTATGTGGGTTTTTAAGGAGATGTATGAAAAGGATTTAATTTACAAAGGTTTGAAGGTTTCTTTGTATTGTCCTCATTGTGCGACGCCAATCTCTAATTTTGAAGTTGCAATGGATGCAGACAATTACAAGGATGTAACAGATTTTGCAACTACCTATAAATACGAGTTAGAAGCTCAAAGCGCAAAATTCAAAACCCAAAACAACAGTTCAAAACTCAAAACTTATATTTTAGCGTGGTCGACGACTCCTTGGAATAAAATTGTTACCCCTGCACTGGCAGTAAATCCCAAATTGACATACGTGTTAGTTCAACAGGGAAGCGAACAATATATTCTGGCAAAATCAACAATCAAAAACCTTAGAAATGATCCAAAGTATGAGATTGTTGATGAATTTAAAGGAGAAATGCTTATTGGTAAGAAGTTTATTCCACACTATGACTATTACAAAATTGAGGTTGGTAAGAAGGCATTCGAGATTATTGGTGGCGATTTTGTGACAGCCGATGAGGGAACAGGTGTTGTGACTATTGCTGCCTATGGCGAGGAAGATCTTAAGGCTTCTCTTGAGAATAATATTCATATCGAAATGCATATTGATGAGGAAGGACATGTTAAAAAAGATGTACCACTTTTTGGCGGCATGTATTATGCAAAAGCAAATAAAGCAGTAAATGACGATTTGGAAAAAAGAGGATTGATTTATAGAGACGAACAATTACCACACAATGTGCCTCATTGCTGGCGATGTGCAACAAGATTGTATTATGCGCCAATTACCGCATGGTATGTCAATGTGCAAAAGGTAAAAAACGATATGAAAAAAACCAATGAAGATATTAATTGGATTCCAAATCATTTTCAACATGGGAGATTTTTAAAAAGTTTGGAGCATGCACCAGATTGGAATATTTCGCGAAACAGATATTGGGGATCGCCTGTTCCTGTTTGGGAGTGTGAGTGTGGAGAGCGTTTTGTTCCAGGGTCGATTAAGGAGTTGGAGATTAGATCAGGCCGTAAGATAACTGATTTACATAAGCCGGAAATCGACGAAGTCACAGTAGAATGTGCAAAGTGTAAGAAAAAAGTACAAAGAGTGCCCGAAGTTTTGGATTCCTGGATTGAAGCAGGCAGTGCTTCTTTTGGCGAACGCCACTACCCTTTTGATCCTTCGACAGGCTCAGAACAAGATAAATCTCTAAAAGATTTTTACCCTCCGGATTTTATTGTTGAGTATACTGGACAAATTCGCGCATGGTTTTACGTGTTGGACGTTATATCAAATGCGTTATATAACACAGCAGCATTTAAAAACGTTTTGGTTAATGGAGTTATTTTAGGAACAGATGGACGCAAAATGAGTAAAAATTTTAAAAATTATCCAGATCCAAAGGAAATGCTCCAGAAATATGGTGGTGATGCATTGCGACTGTATTTAATGAGTAGTCCAGTTGTACAAGGGGAGGATACATCAATTTCTGAAGAACAGTATCGAGAGCAGGTGAGGGGGACTTTGCTTCTCTTGTGGAACGTGTACAATTTTTTCGTATCAAATGCAAATGTAGATAAGTATGGAAACTCAAAGCGCAAAGCGCAAAGCGCAAAGCAACAACTCAAAACTCAAAACTCGAAGAATGTATTAGATCGGTGGATTTTGTTACTACTTAATAATCTCACAAAAGACGTTACAGAAAGTCTTGATTCCTATGACACAGTCAATGCAATTGCAAAGCTTGAAGTATTTGTTGCCAAACTCTCAACATGGTACATTCGCCGAAGCAGGGATAGGGTCGGACCCTCGGCGGATGATCAAAAGGATAAAGAAGCGTTTTATCAGACATCTTACTATGTGTTAGTAACGCTCTGTAAGCTTCTGGCTCCTATTACTCCCTTTATTACAGAAGAAATGTATAGAAATTTAACAGGTGAGGAATCTGTGCATCTCGCAGAATGGCCAAAAGAGAGTTCAGAGTTCAGAGTTCAGAGTTCAGAGTTACTTGAATCTATGGCTTTTGCTCAAATTATAGCCGGAACGGGACATGCAGCAAGAAAAGGAGAAGGAATAGTAGTAAAGCAACCATTGCGCAGTATGACTATTGTTGTAGATAAAATTTCTAGAAAACTAGATACAGAATTTGAGAAATTAATTCTTGATGAATTGAATGTTAAGCAGATAATTTGGAAGGAGGATGAAAAAGAAGTGAAAAAAACTCAACAACTAGCTCAAGTTCCTAAAGGATACAAAATAGCCGATGACTTCTTTATTATCCTAGATACAACTTTAACTGAAGAGCTAATAACCGAAAGAAAAGTAAGAGAGATCATCCGAGCTATTCAGGAAGAGCGAAAAAAGCTAGGTACAGCTTTGGATGAAAAAGTAGATGTTATGCTGTCTTCATGGCCAAAAGATTTTGAAAATGAAATAAAGAAAAAGGCACTCGTGCGTTTACTAAGCCGAGGAAATACATTTAAAGTAACAAGGGTATGAATAAAGGAATACTTTCTGCCCTAGATTGGAGCCTTCTCTTTCCTACAATAATACTTGTTATTTTTGGTCTAGCAACAATTTTTTCTGTAAGCACCACATTTTTTACCAGCCAGCTTATCTATGTTTTCGTATCACTTTTTGCTTTTTTCCTTTTCTCTCAAGTTCATTACAAGGTAATCCAGCTTTATGGGATTCATATCTATATAGCTGCAGTTATTATACTGCTTTTTGTCTTGTTTCTTGGTTTTGAGAGCAGAGGAGCTGTTAGATGGGTTGATGTTTTTGGATTTCGTATTCAGTTTTCCGAAATATTAAAACCGTTTCTTATTATTTCTTTGGCGTCCTTTTTGAAGAATGGAAAAAACTACTCTTTTTCTCATTTTGTCTTTTGCCTTTTGTTTTTGTTGCCAGTAACATCACTTATATTTTTTCAACCAGATTTAGGAAGTGCGCTAATTTATGCAGGGGCTACCATAGCAACAATGCTTGTTTTTGGCTTCCCTTTTCGTTGGTTTGTAGTAGGACTATTTGGCATGATTTTGTTTTTGCCAGTTTTTTGGCAATTTCTGCATGATTATCAAAAGCAGCGTGTGCTGACTTTTTTAAGTCCTGGTAGTGACCCGCTTGGAACGTCGTACAATGCTATTCAAGCAATGATTGCCGTTGGTTCTGGGTCGATTTTTGGAAAAGGATTGGGTGAGGGGACGCAATCGGTATTGCGATTCCTACCAGAGCGGCATACTGATTTTGTTTTTGCCACGCTTTCTGAGAGTTTTGGTTTTGTTGGTGGGGTAGTAATTATTGGCTGTTTTGCCTATTTATTGTATCGAATTTACGTCTTATATCAGCGGGTTGATGATAAATTCCGCAAGGCATTTTGTGTTGCAGCATTTTTTCTTTTTCTCATCCAATTTTTTGTTAATATTGGAATGAACATTGGATTGGTACCAATTGTTGGTATTACGCTTCCTTTTGTGTCGTATGGTGGTAGCTCTCTTTTATCGTGTTTTATTCTGCTGGGTATTCTTTCTAGCTTCAGTTTTCAGCTTAAGGAAAGAGAAGTGCTGGAAATTCGCTAGCTGGTTTGTTATAATACTCTTTTATATATGAAATACGTTGTTATTGAATCTGGTGGGAAGCAGTATAGGGTTTCTGAAGGGGATATTTTTGAAGTTGATAAGCTCCATATCGAGGAAAAAGCAGATGTTTCTTTTGATCGTGTCCTTCTTATGCGATGGGACGAGCAGGTACGAATTGGTACCCCACACCTTTCTGATGTGAAAGTAAAAGGAAAAGTTGTTGCACAAATAAAAGGAGAAAAAATTCGTGTGAACGACTTTAAAGCAAAATCTCGCCACCGACGAACAACAGGTTTTCGATCTCGTTTAACACGTATTGAAATAACTGGTATCAACGCAGCAGGCATTGAAAAAAAACCAGTAAAACAGGAAGAAAAGACAGAAAAGAAGCAAGCAGCACCAAAGAGAGAGCGTAAGAAAGCAATATAGTTGACCTATTTTGATTGCTTGACTTGCGTGAAAATATATTGTAGGATAGTCGCAGTTTTCACAAGCAAACAGCAAATCTATGGCACATACAAAAGCACAAGGATCGGTAAAAGGGAATCGAGATTCAATAGCCAAACGCTTAGGCGTAAAGCTTTATGGTGGTGAGAAAGCCAAACCTGGAAATATTATTGTTCGCCAAAAAGGGTCGAAGTTTTTTCCAGGTCCTGGCGTATCTATGGGAAAAGACTTTACGCTTTTTGCACTTAATGCCGGGAAAGTACATTTTAAGACTCTCCGAGGAAAAAAAGTTGTTGAAATTCAAGGAGCGTAGAAATTTTATCTATGGAGAACCAAGAGAGACTATTTGAAATTGAAGTATCACTTCTCCAGCCAAACCCCCTCCAACCACGTGGTTTAATTGTTACAGAATCTCTTACAGAACTTGTTGATTCCATCCGAGAACAGGGCATTTTAGAACCGTTAGTTATCGCAAAAACTCCAGCTGGGTATCAGATTATTGCCGGTGAGAGACGTTTTCGAGCAGCAAAAATTTTGGGGCTTAAAAAAGTTCCGGTTGTTGTTATTGAAACAACACCACAAGGTATGCTTGAAATGTCTATTGTCGAAAACGTTCAGCGGGAAGATCTTAATCCAATTGAACGTGCACTGGCATATAAGCGTCTTATTGACGAGTTTGGTCTTGGTACCAATGATGTAGCAAGAAAAGTAGGAAAAAGTGCGCCAACTGTTTCTAACACGATTCGCCTTTTGTCTCTTCCCGATGCTATTAAAGACGCTTTGGTTGCTGGAGTTATTACTGAAGGACATGTTCGCCCACTTATTTCTCTTGGTGATCCAAAGCTCATGCTTGAGCTGTTTAAAAAAATCCTTAAAGAAAATAGCACTGTCAGGCAAACAGAAGAGATGGCCCGCGGTGTAAAAGGGGAAGTACAAAAAAAGGAATCGCGAACTGATAAAGATAAACTGTGGGTTCCAGAACTTGATGAAATGGCAAAGCAGATTGAGAAAAAGTTAGGCTATGACAGCGTAAACGTTTTTCAATCAAGAAGTCAGGTAAAAGTAACGTTTGTTATTAAAGGAGATGTTGATGTAACTACTCCAAAGCTTAAAAACCTACACACGCTTCTCTCTGTTGTAGAAGAAATTGCCGCTAGTTAAAAGGGTTTCTGACAAACTGCATCTTATCCACCGGCAAATAAACAAAAAACGATTTCCCAACAATATCACTTTTTTTAATAAATCCCCATTCACGAGAATCAGAGCTAAATGGTCTATTATCTCCAAAAACGAGGAAAGAATCTGCAGGGACCGTAACAGGTTCGCCTTCTTTCATAAATGAAGCACCATACGTTTTTGTTTCTTTGGGTAAATATGCACTTTCATCGAGTTTTTTGCCATTAACATATACCTGCCCGTCTTTTAGAAAAACAGTATCACCAGGTACACCAATGATACGTTTTATAAAGTCCTTTTTATATTGTTCTTTTTCTTGGTTTGGTGCTTGAAAAACAAGCACATCTCCTCTTTTAAGGTCTTCAACACGGAGAGAAATAATGCTGGTTAAGATATATTCTTTATCTTCAAATGTTGGGGACATAGATGCACCGCTTACTTGGTAGGGCCGGAAAAGAAAAACATAGGTAACAAGAAATATGCATGCTGCGATAATAATGGTTTGTGCCGCATCAACAAGGAAAGCAAAAGCTTTTTGCATGATAAACATACCCTTCATTTTGGCAGATAAGAGCTTTCTTTGTCAATTGTAGGAAAGTATGTTAAGATTCCAGAAAAGGACTCGTAGCTCAGCGGTAGAGCGCTGCATTCACATTGCAGATGTCAGAGGTTCGAAT
>ORMF010103426.1_pt1 | contig 143795 bp, 135 predicted proteins | sample 1779871 | NCBI WGS metagenome assembly ORMF01 (sample SAMEA104232316, study PRJEB22302) | groundwater metagenome | biome: forest; feature: aquifer; material: groundwater | place: USA | collected 2011-08-07 | depth 5.4 m | reverse complement strand
TCACCACTTTGACGGTCGATATCGACGTTCCGCTTGGGCAGGAAGAAACGTTTAAGGTCAGATTTCCAAAAGCTTTGGAAAGGGTGAAAATTTTAGCGGAGCAAAAGGAGTAAGAATTTGCCACTGAAGAAAAACTTGAAATTGTCCTCATTATCAATTAATATTAATCATTATAGCAAAAACAAGCACCTACCTTAATTTTCCTCGAAATACCGAAGAAGCATTCAATTTTTACAAATCAGTTTTTGGTGGCGAGTTTATCGGGGCAGGTATTCAACGATTCTCCGTCGTCCCGCCAAAGGCGGGACAACCACCGATTGCAGAAGCGGATAAGAATTTAGTAATGCATGTTGGACTCCAGATTCTGGGCGGGCATGTGATTATGGGTACAGACGCACCTGAATCAATGGGCTTTACGGTCATCTTTGGAAATAATATGTATATTAACCTCGAGCCAGATTCGCGAAAAGAAACAGACAGGTTATTTAAGGCACTGTCGGAGGATGGCAAAATCGAGATGCCACTCCAAGAAATGTTTTGGGGTGACTACTTTGGTTCGTGTAAGGATAAATTCGGAGTGCAGTGGATGTTTAATTGTAGCAGTAAAAAATAAATTATGGGAAAAAAAATAATTCCGCATCTGTGGTTTGATCGGCAGGCGAAAGAAGCTGCTGCTTTTTACACTTCTTTATTCCCAAATTCGAAAGTGATGAATACGACAACGATTACCGACACACCGTCTGGGGATTGCGATATCGTGTCGTTCGAACTTCGAGGTCAACCATTTATGGCCATCAGCGCGGGGCCTTATTTCAAATTCACACCAGCGATATCATTCATCGTCAACTTCGACCCGTCACAGGAATTGGATGCAGCAAAAAATATTGACGCAGTCTGGAACAAGCTTATTGAAGGAGGCAAAGCGCTTATGCCGATTCAGGAATATCCGTGGAGCCCCCGCTATGGCTGGGTGCAGGATAAGTATGGCCTCTCGTGGCAGCTAATTCTGACCAATCCCGAAGGCGAGGAGCGACCAGAGATAGTTCCAGCCCTTATGTTTATCGGCGACAAAACAGGCAAAGCCGAAGAGGCAGTCAATTTCTACACATCTGTTTTTAAAGATTCGAAAAAAGGAGCCATCATGCGCTACCCCGCAGGATCGGAACCGGATAAGGAAAGCACGGTCATGTTCACCGAGTTCAAGCTGCTGGATATGTGGTTTGCTGCGATGGACAGCGGCCGTCAACATGATTTCGACTTCAACGAGGCAGTCTCCATCATCGTGAATTGCGATACACAGGAAGAAGTTGACTACTACTGGGAAAAACTCTCCGCGGTGCCCGAAGCAGAACAGTGCGGCTGGCTCAAGGACAAGTACGGCGTTTCGTGGCAGATTGTTCCAGCCGCTATGAATGAAATGATGGCAAGCGATGACAAAGAAAAGATCGCGCGAGTTACCCAAGCGGTTCTCAAAATGAAAAAGTTTGACATTGCAAAACTTGAGGAAGCATTCGAAGGAAAATGAACCGAAGGTTCTCTCCTACGGAGATAAGAGTTTGCCGCTCCGGTTCCCACCTTCACTCAAGAGTTCCGTTCGGATATTTTCAAACAGACACCGCCCATTAACTTGACATCCGTTTAGAAATTAGACACACTATACATACCCTATGATTCCTGCCCTTCTCTTTCAGCGTTTAGTTACTAAGCGTCTAGCGTTTAGTTTGTTTTTATTCTTTATTCTTTATTCTTTATTCTTTATTCTACCTGTACATGCGCAGTCCCAACAAAACAACGCAGCGACTCAACAAGCAAATCCTGCTTTAACCACCAACACTAACCCCGATGTTCCTAAAAATCTTCACACCTGGACGCAAACTGTCATGATCGAGGTTATGGCTTCGATGCTTTGTCAACTTACAGGAGTTGATCCAATAAATCCTAACCAAAAATGTCTTGGAGTAGATCCCAAAACCGGACAGGTCGGTTTTGTTGAAGAAGGTGGTGGAGCAATTGGAGTTTTGAGCAACATGATTGTTATGACATATACACCTCCTTTGCGCACAAATGAATATGTTTCCTATCTTGCGCAAAACTTTGGCCTAGCAAAACCAGCCCATGCTCAAACCACAGGCACTGGATTTGACGGTATCTCACCCCTCCTTAAGCTTTGGGTTGTATTTAGGAATTTAGTTTATATGCTTTTTATTGCTGTGTTTATTGTCATGGGGTTTGGTATTATGCTTCGTATTCACATTGACCCACGAACTGTGATGACTATTGCTAATCAACTCCCTAATGCAATTATTGCCATATTATTAGTTACCTTCTCTTTTGCTATTGCAGGTTTTCTTATTGACATTATGTGGACATCAATTTACATAACGTATAACGTTATTGCTAGTTCAAACAGTAGCGTTTCAAACTTAAACCCAACAGATATGGCTGGTAAAACTGCATTTGAGGCAGCAGGTGGTTTTGCTAATGTAGGGAGTATATCTACCGCTCTTGCAATACCAATAGGAGATGAGATTAGACGACAACTTCACATCGAATGGTGTCCTGACATTGTAACGTGCGCTAACCATATATTTAATCCTCTAAGCCCTTTTGGGGCTTTTATTGACATAATGAAGGGGGGAATGTTTGGCGTCAATATTCCTAGTCTTGTCATAAATCTTATCAGTAGTTCTGTAGCTATCTCGTATTTTTTTAAGATTATGACGATTCCTGCAAGTACAGGCGGCACTCCTATTATTTCTGATGTAGTAAATCTTGTTACTACGTTTGCAAAAGGTGGGGCCGCAAGCGCGGCGACAATCGGAGCATATTCAGCTTCGCAATTTACATTGCGTGTTGCCTTACCAGTTATTATTCCTTTTATTATTATTGCAACAGCACTCATTTGGGCACTCTTTCGGATTTGGTTTCAGCTTATCTTAGCCTACGTTTCAATTCTTATTAATGTTGTCTTCGCACCATTTTGGATTGTTGGCGGACTTTTTCCAGGAAGTCCAGCTGGTTTTGGAGGATGGTTTCGTGAGATGCTGGCAAACCTTGCATCTTTTCCTGTAACTATTGGCATGTTTTTGCTTGGAAAAGTTTTTATTGATGTATTTAGCCACGCAACCACTGCGCCATTTGTACCTCCTCTCATTGGGAATTTTGCCAACACTAATTTATTTGGCTCACTTATTGGCCTTGGCATTATTCTTATGACACCACAAGTAGTTAATATGATGAAAGATCTTATTAAATCTCCTCAGTTTAAGTACAGCTCTGCTGTTGGTCAAGCAGTTGGTGTTGGAACAAGTGTAACAAATCTTCCAGGACATGCATCCAGTATTGGAGGAACGCTCTATGGTCTTAGCCATGTTCCAGGCTTACGAAGCATACCAGTACTCAAAGACTTCTTGCCGGGTGCTACCCCACCACCCCACTAACTACTTTTCTTCGATCTGCTTCTTAAGCATATAAAGAATATACGCAATAATCAAAAATTGGACGACTGTACGACCAACTCCCCAAGCAATATGATGACCCTCAGCCCCCACATGATTTCTTAGCTCATCTAATTGATGCTCATCTACTATTTCTGCTCCATGTACGAGCTTAAGAAATCCGTCTAACTCTACTTCATCCCAGGCCATCTTTTCCCGTCCACCAAACACCTGAGCAAGTGATGATTCTCCAGTAACCAAGTTAAATATTGTTCCAAATCCAAGAGGTAACCGTGCTTTCCAATCTTTCTTAAACCAAAGAGCTGTTGCTTCAACAAGATGAGCAACGTGCTCTCGCGCAATACCTTCATCGTGTCCACGAAGTGCATGATACACTTTTTCAAGACCCTGTATTAAATCCTCCTTTTTAGTTACTTTAGAAATACTCATAAGATACTCCTCTGTTGCCGATCCGGCTGCATCGACAGCCTCCCAATCTATTGCTCGCCGATGGAATGAATCAGCCCCTGTCTTTATATACTGAAACATGTGGAAAGGTATATCAGTTGTCCCACCGAATATAAAAGGTACTTTCCATCCTTTCTCTTTTAAATTCTCTACCAACTCATGCATACGAGAATGCCCACCGTCCCCTTCTGCTGGGCTAAATTCTTCTCGTATATGACGAACAAGTAGAAGAACACGATCTTTCTGTGCTTCACCACCCTCTAACCCTCCTTCAAGAAACTCATCTTCTATCATTCTTTCAAGATCTGTATATTCTTGGTATAAATCTGGTGGGCGTCCCACAAGTCTTTCTCTTTCTTCCTCTCTAACCTCTCCAACACGAAGTCTCTGCTCAAATTGTTCTTTTTTCTCAAGAAATTCTTTATATACATCTGCACGTTTTACTACTAATTTCTCCTGAACAATAGCAAGTGCGCTTAAATCTTTACGCAAATTACTTCCTTCTTTAATAAGAATTGCCCCTTCAACACCTTCTGGCGTATTAACCTCTGGCCCATAGTAACGCAGTAGCACATCTCTCCTAAGGCTAGTTAAGTCATTAAAAAGCTTTAGCGGCGCAATTTTTGCTGCTAAACGAAGATTTTTAACGATAAGAAACTCAGCCATCTCACCCTTACTATGGAAATGTGCCACCTCTGCGCCAAATCGCCTAACAAGTTTTTCGTGGTCCTCGGGAGATATAGGATCATCAGCTACATTATGCTGTAAATTTCCTCGTTGTTTTTCAATCCACAAACCAATACCAATCAATGGATTATACAAATCATCCTCTAAAAGATGCGCGACAGCACTTGATAGGTTTACCTGGTCTTCTGAATACCGCCATCCCGTTTGTGTCTCAAGAGAACCGATACGCATAGGGTTAAGGATTTGGAGAAAAAGGTCTTTATCTCCTTCTTTTATCAATATGTCAAAAAGTGCTTTATATCCTGCTTCTCCCAGCCGCCGTTGTTCATCTACGCTCCAGACCTTACCCCTTTTCTCCAGTGGATAAGCAAGCATTGTAAGACGCTCTTTTCCAACTTCAAACCGCATAAGCTGACGATGAAACGCAATACGTTTAATAATTGGGTTTGCCCACCAACTTGTAAGCGGTACGTTCTTTGGCATGCCTCCAGATGCTGCAATCTCAAACCATCTTCCTCTCATAATACCCATCCCTCGGGCAAGGGCTATTGCTCTTCCTATTTCCCAATCTTGTATGTTATTTTTACCGTAATACGTTAGCATTTGTTTACGAACCAGATCTTCTACCTTTCCATATTGTCCTTCAACGGTATTTACCATGTCTGCATAGGAAAGATATCCGCCATTCTCTGCCATTACTTGATACATTGCTTGCTCATAAAGACGCGTTGCGGTTGATACTCCTTTAATACTAAAAGCAACATCAGCACCCCCTGCTCGAAACCCTTTCATAAACCTTGCAAGATCTGGAATACCAAGATTGCTGTTTACGGCGTAGGAAACGCTGTGCAGGTACTCACGAAGATTCTTCTCCATCTCAAAGCGTCTCACAACTCTTCGAATATTATCCTTTGCCCCCTCAGTTAAAGCTTCTCCTGAAGGGAGCTCCCTTGATTCTGCAGCGTTTTGCAGAGTAAGAATAAACATGTTAATTTCAATTTCTCCACCAGGACCGAGCGCATCTCGCCATTCAGCATCTGAATTGACGTCTACTCGTACAAACAGCCCATTAAACTCCTTTTCTAGATCTGCCAAAGAGGAACTACCAGGTGCAGCTTCTGCAGCAAGTTCAATAATTCGTATCTTATCGTCCTCAGTTAATTTATATTCTCCATACATGCCACCCCCAGTCTCTGCTTGGTACTGACCTCGCGTTTTTCCATACAACACATTTTTTATTTCTTCTAAGTAGTGTCGCAATCTTCCTGCTTCCCGAGCTTCCTCAGGTGTTCTTTCTCTGCTTACAATATCAGCCACCAGACGAATCCTTTGGTTTAAAAATGTATTGTTTACCCGGTTATCTCGTAATGCTTCTGCAACCTCATCTGCTATACGTTGTACTTCAGGAGAAGCATAAGCTGCACCTCGATCAATTACTCGAACAGAAGCCTCGTTAATAAAAACTCTGTCTGCAGGAAAATCTCTTCTTGGTCTTCGCGGCGCGTTTCTTCTTGCTTCCCGTAATTCTCTTACACGAGCACCAATCCTATTAAACGCTTCTATTTTCTCATCATCTGGAATACCTCTTAATTCTCCAATTGCTTTGCGCGCTTCAATTAACTGGTCTAGCTGATTTTCTACGTCTTCGTCTTCTATAACATCAAGTGCAGCATTCATGCCCTCCATTTTTGCCTTCAGAGCATCGTTCCATCCTCCTTCAACTGGCACACCCGGTGCTCCACCACCAAGTGGAGGAAGACCCATCTCAATACCTAACCGCATTGTTTGCCGCTCTTCAAATGTAAGAGTATCGATTGGTCTTCCTCGAGCTTGCCAATACGATCTCCATATTTGCTCAGCTTGATCTCTTGGTACAGGACCCCTTCTTTGTCGTTCACCTGCTGTTTGTTGCGCAACAATTTCTCCACCAATGGGTAATCGCGGAGGAACTTGACCTACTCTTGGTGTACGCTCCGCTACCCCAGTACCGCCTTGTGGCGCTTGTGGTCGTGGCGGTAAATCTCCTCTTCCTGGTTCTGCCATATTTTTTACTCCTCTCTCCAGTGTAGAAGGAGTCGCTTTAGCTGTCAATGTTTGGGCTGGAAATATTCGCTCTTTCATACGCTCGCAGTATAAAATAAGGTGTGCCTACGAGCTTGATATTTACATTACAAACACCTTACAGTATGATTACAAAGCTATGGAGCGCTTTGAAGCATCTTTTCCAAAAGATTATCGAAAAGAAGATATTGCAAAGATTTGTAGCCTTGTTTCGCAGGGTAAATTTTCCCAAGTAATCTGCCCTCCAGGCAATGGCAAAGCAACACTCTTAAAACTCCTTGTCAATAACCCACCTATTCGGTCTTATCATTTGGGAAAAGAGGCAGACACAACATATTTTTTATATATTAACTTGCTTGAACTTCCTGATTTTACCGAAAGCAGTATATATAAATTTCTTCTTTTATCTTTTGAAAGGATGCAGGGAAAAACACTTGATGCTACATCGCTTTCCTCAGATCCAGTTATTCTGCTTCAATCCTTGAAAGATAGTATCGATATAATTGCTAATCAAGAAAAAAGAACGACCGTGTTGCTTCTTGATCATTTTGATGAGTATCAAAATCACCTATCACGCTCGTTTTTTCAGATGCTTCGAACCTTAAAAAGCCTTGCTAAATATCGCTTTTCTGTTGTTTTTGCTACCCGAAGAAACCTAAAAGAGCTTGTTGATCCTGAGATATGTAAAGAATTTTACGACTTCTTTGTCGATAACACCGTTTTTCTTTCTTTATATGACAGGGTTGCAATAGAATGTATGCTTTCTCAAATAGAAGAACGCTTTGGGAAAACGCTTTCTATAAATGATAGGAAAACACTTATCGAGCTTACTGGGGGTCATATAAAACTTACAAAAGTTGCAGCAGAAAGTATCTTAGACGAACAAATCGCAGTTCGTAAAGAGACGCTTCTTGAAAAACCAATTGTTAAAGGCGCTTTGTTTGAACTCTGGTACTTCTTAACTCCCCAAGAACAGCAATTCCTAGCGTCTAGTTTGTTAGCGTCTAGCGTTTCGTTAGATATAAAAGATAACGAATATTTAGAAAACGTTGGTCTTTTGAAAGATGGAAAAATAGCAATTCCTCTCTTTGCGGCTTTTATAGAAACGATTGCAAAAAAATTGCAAAAAGAAACAATTATGTATGACCAAAAGACAAAAGAAATTAAAAAAGGAACAGTAGTTATCTCCGACCTGTTGTCTCCTCAAGAATATAAACTGTTGCGATTTTTAATTCAAAATACCAATCGTGTTGTCGAAAGAGAAGAAATAGTTACAGTCGTCTGGCCGGAAAGTAAAAATACCCAAGGAGTAAGTGATCAGGCAATTGATCAACTTGTGTTTCGCCTTCGACATAAAATAGAGAATGATCCAATAAATCCTGCACGCCTGCAAACAGTAAAGGGCCGCGGATTTCGGTTTACTCCTTGACAATCTTGTACATTTTGTCTAAAATGGACAACATGAACAAAAATTTTATCTCTGCGAGCAATCTAAAAAACCACGTTTCTGAAATTCTCAATGATGTTTACTTTGGCAAAAAAATTGCTGTGATAGAACGGTACGGCAAACCCATTGCCAAAATTGTACCTATAAAAGAAGGAGAAAAAGATAAAGATATAAAAAAAGTTTTGGATAAATATTTTGGCATACTGCCAGACTTTCCTGATGTAACAAAAGATAGAAGATCCAGAAAGAAAAAATTTGTTTTATCTTTGTGAAATATTTAATAGATACCGATGTACTCATAAACTATTTAAGAGGTAAAACAAAGTTGGATGAAAAACTTATTGACGCAGGATCGGGTATTAGCATAATTACATTAGGTGAGCTTATCTACGGAGCATATAAATCTTCTGACCTTCAAAAATCTATTAATTTGACTAAAGATTTTATCAAAGAATCAGGTGTTCGTATTATAGATACTAACCAAGAAATTATATATTCTTTTGCCCAAATTAAAGCTGGCCTCGAAAAAAATGGCATAAGACTGGAAGATTTTGATTTACTTATCGGGGCAACTGCTAAAGCCCATTCGCTCATTTTGGTCACAAATAACATCCGCCACTTTTCACGCATCCCTAATCTACAGATTGCAAAGGGGTAAGCGATGATTAAGTAAAAAATTATCAGTTCTCGGTTTTCGTCCAAAAACTTGCAATCACTTCATCTTTTGCTTTACGATGGAAGAGTGAAAAAAATTCTTTTCTTCATATACAGTTTTTTGTTTCTCTCTTCCTTTTTCTTAGCCCCTCTCACGCATGCGCAAACCCCACCACCTGGCTGTCCCATCTTCTTAAATACCACACCCAGAAGTCCTTTCGATACCGATGATATAACTCTTGTTTTTAGAAATGACAGTGGTAGTAGCTACTATGTTAAAATAGATAAGGACAATAGTAAAATTTTTAACCCAACCCCCATTAATGGAACATCTGTGCAAATAGGCAGCTATCGTGAGGGGTCCCATTCTTTTGAATTTTTTCTATATACAACTGGTAGTGATCCATTATGCGGCACTAACACATTTACAATTGAAAAAACTCCCACAACGTGTACGGCAACTATTCCACAAACTACAACTATGGGAGAGCCTTTTATGACAACTATTGATTTCCCTTCTGCTTTTACTGGACAAGCAAAACTAGAATTTCAAACAGCAGATGGTTTACCAGCAGGAACAGGGGTGCATATTTTTAATATTTCCCAGACGCAAAATATCGAAATTCCCGGTATAAATCGGCCGGGAAAATATAGAATGACAATCAGCAGTCTTAGACCATCCAAGCTGCTTTGCATTTCAAACGCTATTGATGTGGTGGCGTCGGCAACGCCTACTCCTGGACCAACTATTACACCAGGAGGCCCAACACTTACCCCTGTACTTACCCCTGCTTCAGCATGTACTCCCCCAGGAAAAGATCCAAGCACAGGTAGATGCTTAGACAATAATTGTATTTTAAGCTTCTCTAACACATGCATTCAACCAGGAGTCGTGCTTCCAACAAGTGCTCCTGCACGTACTGCTCCTTCTCTTACCCCAACAGCCCCCCCATTTCCCTGCGAGCAAAAGGATGGGAGGAATTGCAAAGCTGTCAAAACAGCCATAGGCAATATCACAACTGATCCTGCTGAATTTATTAAAACAATCTTTACTGTACTCTTAAGCATGGCAGGAGGATGGGCAACGTATCTTTTTATCACAGCTGGATACCAACTTATGTTTTCACAAGGTGACCCAGAAAACGTCAAAGAAGCACACGAGAAAATTACTTCAGCTTTGGTTGGGCTTGTCTTTATGATACTATCGATTGGCATATTACGCGTGATTGGCCTAGACATATTTGGTCTACCTACATTCAAACCCTGATAGCGCTAACTATGAAAGAACTTGCTTTAACGATTGGTGACAAACCATTCCCAACGCCAAAAAGCGTTGGGCATGTTTTGGATATTGCTGGTTCATTTGGTGGTAATATTCTTACCTTTGGTTTACGTGCCCTTTTAGTTGCTGCAATTGTTATTGCGCTTTTTTCTCTTGTGTGGGGCGGCATAGAATGGACTATGTCTGAAGGAGACAAGCAAAAAGTAGAATCCGCAAGAGGACGAATACTCTATTCCATCATTGGTCTTTTTGTTAGTTTTTTTGCGATTGCTATTGTTTTGCTTATTACTAATCTCTTTGCAGTACCGCTTATTACCCCATAGCCCCTTCACCTCTTGACAAACAAAAAAAACCCGCTTATCATTAATGTACATGAAGAAACTCTTTTCCTCTTTCTCTAGTGCCATAGCAACACTCCTTGCATTTCCTTCTATCGCCTCTGCTCAAAACATTGTTAATTGCGATCAAGCAGGTCAATTTAAAGCCCTTTGTTCTCTTTCTGCTACAAATATAGGCGTACGAATAAGCCAACTCATTACTTTTGCATTTGTCATGGCCATTATTATTGCCCTTGCTTTCTTGATTTGGGGAGGTATTAAATGGATCACCTCAGGTGGCGATAAAAGTGGCGTTGAAGAAGCACGAAACCATGTTATTGCTGCAGTTGTTGGCCTTATTATTGTCTTTCTATCCTACTTTATCTTAAATCTTGTTGTCTACTTCTTTACCGGTGCCAGCCTCTTTGACATAAGGATACCAACACTTACCCCATAAGCAGATTGACTCCTCTACCTCTGTTTGCTACGCTTGTAATAACAATATGTTTCTTTTTGTAGCAACATTTTTAGCCAGAACTGCCGGTCAACCAGACATCCTTGCTCCTGCCGTTCCTGCTGGAGATGTTCGTGTTATAGGCTGGGCTTCTTGTTTGGCCAAGGGCACAGATGTTGCCACACTTGATTGTTTTCCTCTTGTTTTCCAGCGGTTTGTGTATGCCGCGTTTGTTTTTGCTGGTATAACAGCGATTATTCTTATTGCGCTTGCCGGTATAAAGCTTATTCTCTCAAGTGGGGATGCAAAGAAGCTTGAAGGTGCACGAAGCACAATAACCTACGCCATTGTTGGACTCTTCATTATTTTCCTTGCAGCCTTTATTGTCAGTATTATTGCGCTTGTTACTGGCGTAACGTGTCTCAATGTTGCTGGATTTCAAAACTGCGCTGGCTAAACTATCTTCTAAGAAATATTTTTGTTACCCCCCATACCCCTATATCAATAACAATTGGTAATGAAAGAAAGAAAATTGCTTGCTGTAAAAAAGAAACTGCTTCCTTAGAAAAAACATCTGTTGTGAAAGCAAGATCTACTCGAATCCCTAAAAAATAGGCCAAAAGACCAAAGAAACAAAAAACGACAAGAAGCTCGACAGTTCCTTCCAAATCTTTCTTGCTTGAAAACATGGTATTGCCAATCTCAAAGGCAATGTATGCAATAATAAGAAAGGCCCAACCGCTATTTGGCGCTAAATTAACCGGATTAACAAGGTAAAAAAGCGTCCCAAGCAACATCACAACACCCACCAACACTGGCGCAAACCCAATCAGTGCCCTCCTTACTGGGTCTGTTTTTGCAATTGAAACACTTCCTAGCTTTACCCCACCTCCGGTTATTTGTGGCATAAATTCAATATCACCAACTGGCACAAATAAAATGCTTGCCATAAGTAAGTGCGCAAGCTCATGCACAATAACACCGGGTAAAAAAAGAATGGAGAGGAGCTGGATTGTTATTGTTTGGCTTTTTGTTATTCGAAAAAAGAGCTGAGAGAGAGAACGAGTTAACATTTGTGAGGCAAAAAAAAGTATGAGAAGCTCAATAAGAAAAATTGCAACATATACCATACTACTATCCAGTATACGAAGCAAAGGTATTCACTTGCAATATGAAGGTAAAAGGTGTATTCTATGGGCCATATGACAATGGCAGTTCACGAAAGGCAAGCAGTACAACAACATGAACCCAGAGAGCCGCGAAGAGAATTACCAGGCTATGAACCACTCGTTGGTCTACAGACGCGTCTTTTAATAGGTGGACAAACGCTTCTTCCTAATGCAATCCTTCCAGAATTTACAAGAGATGTATTTCGACCATTTGAAGATCGCCGAGAAGCTTATGGTGTGTTTGAACACGCCTCAGTTGGCGAAAGACGAGCACATTGGCAAGGAAAAGAAGGTGATGTTTTTGATCAGCAAAAAGCAGCCTGGATACGAAATACCACAAGCCTTTTCCAAGACCAACAGACACAACGGTTTTTCCAGACAGAACAGGGAAGAAACTGGAGCCAGGTTCTTGGGAAGCTTGGGGTTACTACAGAAGGTTTTACAAACCAAACTGCAGAACAACTCTACAGTACCTATTTTCAGGTAAGACCAGGGGAAGAGACAGGCATGAGGAAGTTTGTTAAAACTGCTCTTGATGCACACAGAAATCAAGAAGGCATAGTACATTATGAGCAGCTTAGACAAGATCTTCCTGCTATAAAATGGCTTGCCAACATCTTTGGTACAAACTCTTCTGATATTGTTTCCCAGCTTGTCGATGCGGAAGCAAAACTAGAAACAAATCCAGAAACTATTGTGGAAGATGCAAATAGAGAAGAACACGTACATAATCAGATGGTTCGAAGAGTAAATAATTTAGCTCCACGCGAGAGAGAACTTCTTATTTTTCTTGCTCCTTATGTACAACAAGCACAGCAACCACAAAGACAAAGAGAACACGAAGACCAAGCCCACAGGCAAGGGGCGCAACCAACAGATGAACAGACGCAAAATACTGACCCATGGAGCGCTGTTCCAAGACCAGATCAACCAGTAAAAATAGCTGACGCAGAGGTAATTCCCCCGCCCGTTCCAGGTGGACGAATAGGAGAAACAAGAAGACCCGAAAGACATCTGTATTGGGGCACACGAGACTATCCTCTTGTACAAGAATTTATCTGGCAAGATGGAAGACATGAAATGGTTCGGACAGTTAATCCTGAACGGCCATATCATATTCCAGTCGAGCTGTATTTTGACGCTGACATTACTCCAGAACAAAAACAGCTTATACAAACAACTGCAAGAGAAGTTCTTGCTGAAATAGGAGTTCCAAATAACTTAATTATCGAATCACCAAGGTCTGCTGCAGAGTTTTTTTCGTTAACTCCTCCCAATCAAAACCGACCGAATCAAACTGATGAACAGATGGTATTACAAGCTGTCAGATCTGATCCTGAGCAAATAGAAAAACCCCACCATGCAATGGTGTTTACGAACAAAGATTTGTATAGTGGAAACTTACATTTCGTTGTTGGTTCTGCACAACCTGATTTGGGAACCGTTATCTCATTACAACGTATATGGAACGGCATTGCTGATCCAGAGTTACGAAATCAAACTATCCAAACAGAAATTGCGCACGAGATAGGACATGTCTATGCTCTGCCAACCGCAAGACGGGGGCAAGCCAATATTGATTACGAAACCGTCCCTGGTGCTGGAGGCCACTGTAAGAGCGAAGGATGCTCTATGAAGCAAGGCAATGCTGTACCTGCTGACTTTGTACGTATTACCCAAGATCGTATGAATAATTTAGGTGATCACTTCTTCTGCAACGAATGCCATATAGATTTAGAAAGTAAATTCCACCCTAGAGGCGAAGATATCACTAACAATGAACTTGAAGATGCTGCTTAGTTTGATGTGTCTGGAACTGGTGCTGGAGGTGGTGGAGGAGGAACCGCAACTTGTTCTCCTGGTGTAAATAAATATGCTGCGCGGAAATTAAGCAGTGCTGAGGCAACTTGTACTTCAACACTTGGAATCTTTTCTATAAAAAACGCATTAAGCTCGTCATCTGTTGGGTTTTTATCCAGCAGCTCATCGAGTGCTACTTGGTCTTTTTCTGAGAGAACATTCACAAGCTGTGTATTAATAGCCTCGTTTATTTGTCGAAGCAGCAATGCTTTTGTTTCCTCAGGCTTTGCTTTTGGGTCGTTTCGTTGCTTTATAAGCTCGTCAACAAAATGCTCTAAAGCTACTTGATCTTTTAACGCGTTTACTTGTTGTGTTTTTGTTTTGTCATCCATAAAGTTAATCGTATGTAAATACGACCCTCTTGTCAACAATCTTTTTTTCTTAGGGATGTTGAGCGAATTCGGTTCTGCTTCCTATTTTTCTATCTCTCCAATCTGGGTCAGCTGCTTCGTCTTCGGAATATCCTGGTTTATCATTAAAGTTTAAACTCCTCCACTCTCTGCCATTTGTATCAACAAAAGCATTTGTCCCAGGTCTTCTCGGAGCGTTTTCTGGTTTTCCACCATATTTTTTAATTCTGTTTTGTTCTACTACATTGAGAAACGTTGGATTTGCTGACAACGCTTGTAATATCTCCTGAATATCAGATGGATTATCTGCATAAATAACTATTCTTGGATCAGTTGGGTTGAGATTGGGATAGTTACCTATATTATTAGCATTCGAGCCATAACTAGCTCGTTGATCAGCTGGCAAATCAGGGGGGAAGGTCATTTTTAACCATTTAAAATCAGTTGTTTTTCCCTGCTTTTTTCTTTCCTCGGCTAACAACTCTAAACCATGTACTGCAAATATCATATCGTGTGGATCAACCATCAAATAACCCCTAAAGAGATGATCGCTGTCTTTTTGTGGAAGGGAACCAAATGTTACCTGTTGCCACCAATATTTTCCTGCTGTTTGACCTTCGTGCAACTCGATTTCTTTATTTTGCGCTAGTTTTTTTAATCTATTATCATTATTTCTCAGAAAGTGCTTGCCTCCAGGAGACAATTCTACTCCTGGTGTTTCGCCAGTGGTTTGTGTCCCTGCAGTAGCCCGTTCATGCACAACTCTATCTAAAATTCCTTGTCTCTGATCCTGAGGGAAAGTGCTTAATACTGTGTCTTGATCTTCTCCTGCCACAATTCTTCTTATTGCTTCTGCACGAGATGCTGCTGCAACAGCACCTGTCAAAGGCTGTATTGGACGAGCAACAGGCTGAGGAGTTGTGCCCTGAACTTGTCCCTGTTGCATGGTTGTTATTACTTCTGGAACGTTGACGCTGTGAGATAAAAATTCGAGTTGTCGCAGTTGTGCATATGTTAGCTGATCATTATCTAGTGCTGTTCGTAATGCTCTGAGTCGGTCTTCCCACATATGCTCTATTGCAGGAAGAGAAACGTTTACTTGAGCATCATATCCAAGAAGTGTTTCTTCTTGTTCAGCTCCTTGCTCAACTCTCAAAGCATCATGCATCTTAAACATATCTAATGATGTTGCTGGACTACCTGGCTCTAGTCTACCCTGCACTTCTAACCAATCATGCAAAAGTGTTGGATTTGCTTGGTGGGTACGAAGTACCACATCTGCCAACGACTTATACAAACGTCCTTGTGCTTCTGGATTTTCTCCTGATGCAGCAGAAACACCCAAGAGACCAGAATCCCCCTCTGTAGATAACTCTCCATTAACAAATCGAGTGTTATTAGCTCCTTCTGGACCTAGCTCCCAAGCCCAAGGAACAACCACTCTGTTGGTATTTACGGAATTATTAGTAATAACAAAGAACGGCAATGGTGATGCAAGCTGCTGTAGTTGCTCATCTGTTAGATCAATCCTATCAGTTGGGTTTTCTACATAAAACCTATGATTCCTGTCGACTGCACCTTGCACTCCTTCAAATCGCGCTTGTAATCTTTGAGGACCAAGTTCCTGCAACTCCTGTGGAATTACTCGTAGCTCTGCGTTAAGTCGCTCCATTTCCCGAGCAATTTCTTGTAATCGCTGTTCATCTTCAGCATCTGCCTGCCCGTTTTGCCGTCTCTGTTCAAGCCGTCTTTGTTCTCCAGCTAAATGTGCCCTTTGTGCTTGAAGCTCAACCTGTTGTCGTTCATCTTGTCTTCTTTGTCTTTCCTCTTCTGAAACTGGGGCAGCATCAGGCTGTCTTGGTTGTGCATCACGGTCTACCCAGCCTGTCTCTCGAAGCGTATCACCTATTCTTAAATCCGCACGACCACTTCTTTCAATGTTTTGTCTCACAGGGAATGGAAGCACTGTTATATCTGCCATCATGTCTGGTAATCCTGGCAATGGTCCTGCTTCTACTCTAAACTTTGGTGTAGTCTCTGAGATTGTTTTTGTCAGTTCAATAAGGTTTGTTCCATCTCCTTTTAATCCTGTCAAATCACCACTGCCTTGAATTGTCGCAAACGATTGAAAAACAAGTTTCCCATCTTGCTGCGCAACTGTTCCTGCTTCAATAAATCCTCTTTTCCCATCAAGCCCTAGATTAAATACGTTCTGCCGGCCGTAAACTTCGGTTGCGATATCACCTTGGGGAAGCTTTGCAAGCTCTTGCTGGTTCACAACCATTTTCGCAAACTCTCCTGCTTGCATTGATTTGCCGTTATAGAAATTAATTTTGTGGTTAGGATCTGTATCTGCTGGATCAAGTCGAAGCTCACCAGACTCTGGAACTTTTACTAAAATAGGTTCTCCTGTGTGCCCTGGGATGCTAAACGCGATAACTGCCTGCTTTGCTTTTACCACGTCTCGCACATCAACCGATTCAGGATGAAGCCCCATCTGGTGACTTTCTGTCATTTTGGCCATGTCCAAAACAACGGCATTACCATCACGCCTGTCATACATACGAAGCTCATTTTCTTGTGAACCTGGTTGGTTATAGGAGTACCATTCCCTCCTGTCAATTTTATTTCCTAGCTTTTCCCATTCAGCGACCGCCTCAGCACCACCAACTAACTTACCACCCTCAGCAGAAAGCGTAAGATCTTTGTGGATAGATACTGCCTGCATTTTTCCACTTGCATCAAAAGAGGCATTATCAATAAGTACCTTGTTTCCCTTGTCTGTCACCAAGTCGTACGTATTGCCATCTTTTACCCAGTGCGTACCATCCGGGACTTTTGTTTTGGGTAGAAGCGGATCTGGATGTGTCCCAGCTTTAGTTAAGATATCTACTGTTTTTTGCCCATCTGCATGAAGGGTTATTCCTGCTTCATCTATGACTCTTTGTTTAAAAAGATCTGCGGCTTGTTGATTTGTTAATGCTGGATTTGCTGATTCAATAACAAGATTTCCATTTTCAGTTTTGAATGTAAACTCTTTAAGACTTATAACATTCCCGGTTCTGGTATCGACAATTGCGTCGCTTGCTTGATCATACCTAACACCCGCTCCAAAATTCATCTCTACCCCATCAACCTGCTGTACGCCTCCGATAACTGCCGGAACCCAATTTGCTGCCTGCTCTGCCCAAAGCACTCCTCTTTGCAACGGGGTTACATCAGCAACTGGCTGACCATTTTGCATAACTACTGGCATTTCTCCTCTTAGCACTTTTTTCCAGTCATCCCAGTACCTGTCCCACCCTTCGGTTGCCATTTCCAAGCCCTCTGCGCCAACAATTTTTCCTCCTTCAAACAATCCTGTTGCTACTGCACCACCAACAAATGTTCCAGCAGCAGTTGCAACAAATCTTCTATTGCGTAATCCTCGCAAAATACGCTCTTTTCCCTGAAGCGAGGCGTTTTCTCGATTGATTTGCATGTTCATATTTGGAAGAAGTTGCTGTACTATTGCATCGGTTTGTGGCTGACTAAATCCACCCTCACGCTGGAGCCATTGCCTGACTTGCGCATCTTGAGACCCGACTCGAAGCTGGGCTTCAGCAAGCGCTGAATACCGATCAAATACACCATCTGCATTAAATTGCTCACTAAAAAGCTGCTGTCCTTGTGGAAGAAACTGTGGATCTCCATTAGCATGCTGTTGCAGTTTACCCATACCATCAAGCAATACTTTCTTCAGTTGTCTATACTCCTGATTTTCATTTCCTTCGGTAAACTGAATGTAGTTTTGCACTTTAAAATTAACGGTTTCTTGACCTGACAGATCAGTAAGTCTCATTTGAGCATCCAGTCGTGCCAATCGCACAAGGAGTTCACGCGCTTGCTGGGTTGTTAACTGTTGTTGGTTTATTTGTTGCTCAAGTTGTGTAATTGTATTTCCTGCTTGGATACGATCAACTAAAACTGCCTGCATTTCTGGGCGAATGCGAGCAGTTGGTGGATTTTCTCTTCCTCGTGCTTGCTCTCTGGAGAGCTGCTCTACTTCTCTTTGATAGTTTCCTTTAATAATAAATTTCCTACCAAAAATGCCTCCTCTGTCTGCAAAATCAAGTCCAGTTTCCCTAAGACCTGCTATTCCCGCAACGCCGGCAACGCCGCCTAAACTTCTTACTAAATTATTTGTGCCAAAGAGCGCTCCACTTGATACCCAGCCTGCTGCATAGGAACCGCCAAATGTCCCAAGATCTGATACCATTGATATTGCAGTAGATATTGTTCCTGATCCACGCAATGGTGGTCTTTCGGCAAGACGACGTGCAAGCCATTCGTTAATTCTGCCCATTTCCTGCTTACCACGAACGCCACCCCATTCTGCTTGACCATAGAGCACGTTTATTTTTGTTGCTTCCCACGCTGTTTGTGTTTGACCCTCTTGCCCATTAACTGGCACTGTGGTTGTTTGATAACGATCCCAATTATCCCTTACCTGCTGGGCTAGAGATAAAATATTTGTCGCAACTTCTGGCGCACTAAATTCTCCTTGCATGTTGGCCGGTAAATTGGTTAGAAAATCTCCCAGCATATATTGATTTACCTCTGCAACGAGTGCTTCATCTGTTTGCAATCTATTTTGTGCATTGGGATTAGCATATCGCTCGACAATTGCTTTAAGCCGCGCATTTACCTCTTCCCGCATTTCTTCTGGCACCTCATGTCGCGTTTCACCAGCATCTCGAGCTAAGACCAATCGATTTGCCTGATTAGTCGTCATGCCACTTCTTTTTTCTGCAAATCGCTCACCAAGACTTGTCTGCTCTTGTAGGGTTCGCGCGGTAACAGCTTGCAGCGTTTGATCACGCGCAGCTGGTGGTTGTGCTACTTGCCCCTCTAACCATCGCTTGGCAAAGATTTGCTCAGAAGTTTGCGATACCCCAAATACTCGTTTTGTAATATCAGACATACCCCAAACTCGTTTACGCCACCAGCTTTGCCCATCCCGCATTGCACGGCCTTGATCAAGCGCTTGGCTTACAAGATTTTCTGTTAACTCAACTGGTACTGTTTGTTCGTTAACCGTACCTTTGGCAATTCGCTCCATGTCTGCTGCCCACCTGATCCACTGCTTTTCTGTGACATTGCGACGAAGCGTGTTTTCCCAACCAAACTTCAGTGGATGCCGCAAATACATGCCAAATCGACCAAGCCTACTTGCGGGAACTGGAATTTGCGCTGTATCATGGGCAAATCCATGCCGTGCAATTTCGACAATTTCTTGTGGCTCTCTATCATGCAGTGCGCCTGCACCAAGGGTTAAATCCAATGTAAGAGGTTCTTCTGTTGGTGGGGGTTCTGGTGGTTGAGGCTCCCCTCCATCTTCATCAACAGGTGCCCCCTCGGGAGTTTCTGGTTCCACAACAGACTCGTCTTCTACTGGCGTGACAGGCGGCTCTCCTCCTTCTCCATTTCCGGTTGGTCCTGGCTGAAGATCTTCTGGCCGACGATTCCCACCTGGAGGTGGTGTTGGTATCTTTATATCTAATCCCTCGTCTTCATCATCTCCACCCTGGACGAATTTTTTATAACGAATCGTATCTGGTACATCATGCAGTTTTGGATTATAGGAAATCCTGCGCTGCATTAAATCAGCTCCTTTTAATGCAAAATCCAAAAGCTGCGATTTCCTGCCAGAAAGCAGCTGTTTTATTTCTGCTTTACGCTTATCACTCATCCCCGTTCCTACTCCTTCATACTGATCGACCAGATCATCTATTGAACTACTACGTACTAGCTTAAGCTTGTCGTACATTTGTACAAGCACCCTATCTTTTGGTGACTGTGTTTCTGCGTCGGGATTCACATACTGCGGTTGATCTACAGTACGAACAGCCTCAATTGTCATGGAGTAAAATTGGGATCGAAGGGAGATGAGCTGTCTTCCTGCTTGATCTCTTTGTGCTTGCGTTGCATTCTTATCACCTAACGCATCCTCAAGCGCTTTCATTTGCTCTCGATAACTCTTTCCTTCACCTTGTGCTTGCGTTGCCGGGTCAACAACATCGAGCAATCTATCTGCAACAAGCGTGAAGGCATATAAATCAGTTTTAGGCAATTCTTTTGGTTTTTGCTGCTCATCAAAGTAGTGTTCGTAATCACCCTCTACATATGATGGATCTCCTATGTGCGTTACCTCAGTTTTGACATCCCGACGAAAGAGTCTTCCCAAACGACTTCTTGCATCTTCTTCAAGTCTTTTGTTTTCTGTTTTCAAATGCACTGCACGCTTTGCCTCAACAGCCATAAGCGTGTAATGCTGCTGGGTCATATCTGGATGGTTTTCAACAATTGCAAATAACTCATCTGATGTACCACGAAAATCACCGGTAAATCGCAAGCGCTTTTCAAGTTCGTTATACATACGAGTTTGATAATCTACTTCGGATTCGTGCTCTTCTCTTGGCAGCGCTTCTTTTGCTTTTGTCGTTAAGTCGTCTGCGAGTTGTTCTTGTTCTGGATATTTTTTTAGGAAATCTTCTGGGGCAACACCATTTCTTGTGTCTTTATAATAGGGATGTTTATGTCGCTCTTGTTCTGGTTTAGGTTTTTGTTCAGAAGCGACAGGAGAAAGCCCCTCTTTTTTTGGGGCTGCTTTATGACCTGCTCCTTCTGCTGCAACTGCTGGTTTTGGAACTCCCGCTCCTTCTCCGCTTCCAACTGGCATTTTTTTACATTTTTTCCTCTCATTTCATAGTGGAGGAATTGCATATAAATGTCAAGCAAAAAAACACTTGCATTGTATCTTACAAATACGCTTAAATGATAAGGAGGATATTTTATGGGAGAATCACACGCAGAACAACCAAAGGCACCCGAAGCGCCAAAACCAAGGCTCCCCTATTACGCGGATACGAAAAACAGTATTGCACCACAAGACTTTATACGACAGTATCCCGAACAAGAAAAACTGGCAGATACATTAGTTGGTAAGGCAAAAACACTCACTCCAAAAATAGAAAGTGAGTCTGAAACTGATTATCAAAAACGGATGTTTGACGAAGTTGAGAGTCGTCTAAGACTTCCTGGAAATTACAAAGATCAGAAAGATACGCTTTTTGATACCATTGAACAAACTCCTGGCATGGACCAACCACACTATACCCTTATGGCTGTTGAGGCAAAACGAGCACTCTATGTAAATGGACAAAACGAACAACTAACCCAACAAGCTCAAGGACGACTTGATCGTGTTTTTCGCCGTGATGTCAAAACAGAAGTTGCGCACGTTGGAGAGCCATCCTACGTAGAGGGTGATTACGAACACTACTTTGATGAGCAGCAAAAACCAAAAGAGCTGCCAAAAACAGACTTGTATGCATTTACTCTTGTTGCAGATCAACTTTTAGATATTACTGATCCAGCAGTGCAAACAGCGGGAGAAACAAAATCATACCGCCAACAAATGAAGGAGCTTGAGGACGTGATGAAAGATAAAAGTACTCCGCAAGCACAAAGAGATCAGATGGGTAGAAAACTCATTTCACTTCGCTCACAGTTTTACAGTATGGCAATTGAAGCAATTCGAACTGTAGATCAACCACAGTATGTGAATCCCGACGAGACATCCCAATTACCAAAAGATAAAGTATTAACACAAATGTACCAACAATTAAAAAATATACGACGAACACCCATTGATGAGTTGATCATGCAATACAAAGGCGTCAATAGCCAACTTTCGCCAAAGCATAAAAATGAAATGTCGCAACTTCTCTCTGGACAAAAACCGCGACTTTTAGACTTTGCGCTCAAAGGGGCCGACATTCTGCAACGACGCGTCTCCTTTAATCCTACTAAACCCAAGCTCCACCCAACGCCTGACAAGATTTTCTATAAGAAGTTTGTCCAGGGCGGAGAGGATAAGAACGAAGAGAGAGGGACACCAAAAGTTGTTCCACCAAAAGAGGATGGTAAACCAGAGAATCTCCAACCAGATCCAAATGGAGATAAAAATGGAGAGCCGCCTGTTGCTCCAGTAGAAGAGGAGCCTGTTCGTGTACCAGAAACGCCTGAAGGAGCGCCTGTTGATGAACCCAAAACAGCACCAGAACCACCTGCTGCACCAATAGAAACGGGGCCTGTAGAACCAGGAGCTCCTGAGTCTACTGACCCTAGAACTCCCCCACAAACAGGTGAAGAAAATAAAACGCCTACAGAAAATGCACCTTCTCCTTCAGATCCAGAAAAGCAGAAATTTGAATCTGTATATTATGACGGACAAACACTAGAATCTCTCCGGGAGTGGTTAAGAGCAGACCCTTCACGCCTACATACGTATAGCAAAATAAAAGATGTAGGTGGAAAAGTAATATCTGTAGATAAAGAGGGTGCGCCTATTCAACGAAGCGTTGAACGAGAACGAAAGGTGCTCAAAAATTACCTAGAAAAGCTCTCAGTCGAAAACCCACAATACCATGCATATTTAGAATCCCTTGCAAACACTCCTGCGATGCAACCAATGGGTGAGGAATGTCGTGTTGCTGTTAATATTCCAGCCTGGATGGAAGGAAAAATTATTTATAAAACCTTAGATCTTTATACTGCACAAACAGACAAAAATGGACAGAAACTAGATCCTAGCCTTTACGAAATTAATATTATTATAAACAGAAAAACAGGAACACAACCAGATAATAGCGTTGCCGAAATTGAACGATTTATTGCTGATAAAAAGGCGCAGGGTGAAAATTACCGCATTAATTTTGTCGACGTTGCATTTGATCCTCCTTTTAATAATGTTGGTCATGCAAGAAAAGTTATTACAGACTTAACTCTCTTACGATCGCTGCGTCGCACTAACCAAACAAAAGCACTCTATATCGAGTCTGAAGACGCTGATCTTTTGCGAGTTGATCCAAAAACCGTTGTAAACCTGTTTGAAAAATTTGATGTCAACCCTCACCTTGATGCATTAAGAGGTGTGCAGGATCGTCTTCCAGAAGAAATGATGAAAAATGACTATCTCTTTTTAGATAGAAGGTTAGGCAATTTTGTAGAATTATATCTCCGCAGAAAACGCTACCATCCAGAAAATAATCCACGTTGGAATAGTACTTGGAATAGAGTTGTAACCGGAGGATGGAATACGGGATATACTGCAGAAGCAATTGCTCTTATAGGAGGCTACAACTCAAGAGCAGTTATGGGGGAAGACATGGAGATTGGGCAAAAAATTTCAATGATCCGGGGTGATGGAATAAATCCAAATTTAGATACAGTTGGGACAATTGCGACACGAAGCGATTCTTCTCCAAGAAGATACCTGGTTGAAGTTCTGACTGGCAAAGGTGCCTACTCTGATGCATTTGCTGATGAAAAGCTTAACAACTTCATACGAACAGCCTCTCTTGATGAACTCCACCAAGCAATTGCTTCTTCTGCACGAATAACTACTGAGAATCAAGAAATATTTAGAAGAATGCTTGAAAATAACCTTCGCTACTTTGTAAGAAACCTCACACCAACAGAAGAAGAAGCAAGAAGAGTTTTTGACTCAGGCATGTTTTGGCTTGGATTTAAAAAAGAAGATTACGAATATGGAGAAAAAGGGAAATTAATTGTTAAAGACTGGTCTCATCTTCAATCTGCTCTTGAGGACTACAGGGCAAGACACGCTGGAACTCGAGGACCTGGCGAACGAATTGGACATTACTCCACCACTGATGCTGCAGTAACAACTGAACTCCCTAAACCTACAGGAGAACCTACGCATCTTACTGAAGTCCCCCCTCTCCAATATGAGCTTTCCGATCTACAAACGAGTACCGATACTTTTATAAAAGACAACTACACTATTTGTCTTGATAAACCATTGGGGTCAGGATATTTAGGAGAAGTTTTTGCCGGCTATAACACAGAGACAGATACATTGCTTGCATTCAAACGTGTCAATAAATATGCGCTAAAGTATCTTGCTGAGAATAGCGGGTTTCCTCCTGATGTTGAAGATCCTGAAGACGCTGTAAAAGCCATAGCATCAAATCCAAATCTCCTTGTTTATCAAGATAAAATTGAGACAGAAGGAGATAATATTTATAAGATTTATCCTTTAGCATCAACTGATTTAAATCGTTACCTAATAAACAAACGACAAATTGAACCAACTACAGCTGTTGCACTCACTATGCAAATAGTTGAAGCCCTACAAGATCTTCATCAAAATAACATACTTCACTTAGATGTCGGTCCTGAAAATATTCTTGTTAATAAAGATGGCCAAGGGTTTCTTTATGATCTTGATGCTGTTATTACCAAAGGGCCAGGCGGTATCTATGAACGAGCATGGGGGGGCGGATCTGCCTACATTATTCCTCCGGAACTATTTGAATCACCTATACTTCCGACAGAAAGTACTGATACCTATGAAGCATCTATACTTCTCTATCGCATACTTACTGGTGTCTATCCCTACGAATCAAAAGCTGAATCTTTAGATGAAAAAACACAAGAACTTTATGATGCCCATAAAAAGGGAGGGTTTACAATTCCTGATTCTGTCCCAGAACCATTACGACCTATTCTAAAAAAAGGCATTTCTCCAAATCCTGCTGACCGTTATCAAACAGCAACTGAATTATTAGGAGACCTCAAAGAAGCATATGAAAAATTAGAGCCAACTACACAGTTTTTGAAAGGACAGGAACAAGTCAAAACAGTTGAAACCAACTTTATTCTCGGTACCGCGATACAACACACTAAATTTCCAGGAATACAAGGCGAGGTTGTAGAAACAACCGTTACCTCTCAAGGTGTTAGAATGTATAAAGTACGCGATGGACAAGAAACACATATTATTCCCGCAGATGAAGCGCAAATAAGTACTCCTTCTCCAGCTTCTACAACATAACATTAAACGATACACTTTTCACAAGAATTCCCGATTTTATACCCCCTTTGACCCACTTTGATAATCTTGCAATAGGATTTTTCACGATATATCCTTTTCGTGTATGGAAAATCATCCTATTCCCCAGGATGTTACTGGATTTCAGTTTAAGTTGATTGGTAACATGACAATAAAACAGTTTGCCTACCTTGCGTGCGGGGTTTTTCTTGCGTGGCTTACCTATGTTTCTCCATTTACCGCATTTATTAAACTTCCTCTTGCCATCATATTTGGTTTTGTAGGTGCTGCGCTCGCGTTTTTCCCCATTGAAGGACGACCTATGGACGTGATGATTATCCACTTTCTCAAAGCTCTTTTTAATCCTAATCAGTATGTCTTTCAAAAAGAACACATGCACTTTACGCAAGCATACAACCTCTCTCAACCAAACCAATTACATACAGAGCAATTCCAACAAGTAGCTGCAACTCCTCCTCCCGTTACAGTAGCAGAACCGCCAAAAGAAACTGCTCCAGCACCAGAAAAGCCAAGTGAAACTCCACAGCTGGAGGTAATTACCCAACCAGCAGAACCCGCACCGCAGCCTGTCGAACAACAACAATCTGCACAGTATGACTCGCTTGTGCAAGAACTCGAAAAATCACGTATGGAAAAAGAGGCTATTGAAAAAGAACTCTTGCAGCTTAAAGAAATACTCACACAACAAAAATCCCAACAAGAAACCCTATCCCCTGCGCCTATTGAGCCACCGCCGCCGCCAAAAGTCGCAACGCAAGCAATTGTTAAAACTGTACCAGCAAGAACTGCCAAAACACCAGGGGTTCCAATTCCAGATTCGCCAAATATTCTTACTGGCATTATCAAAAATCCCCGAGGCAACTGTATGCCAAATATCTTAGTTGAGGTAAAAGATACAGATGGTAATCCTGTCCGGGCATTTAAAACAAACCAATTAGGACAGTTTGCATCTGCAACACCGCTTCTTAACGGTGTGTACCATCTTGAATTTGAAGATCCCCAAGGTGCGCAAAAATTCGATGCACTTGAGCTTACTATGACTGGGGAGATTATAAACCCAATAGAGGTAACAAGTATTGACCAAAGAGAAGAGTTGCGTCAGGCACTTTTTCCAAGTAATTAATCTATGAACACTGCCCAAAAAATTCATTCATCGACACAAAAATTTACTGAAATAACGGACATTCGAGAAGATGTTGTCTTGCTTTTGGGAGGAAGCGCGTGTCTGGTCATAGAAGTACAGGCAACAAATTTTTCCCTCCTTTCTATTGAAGAACAAAGGGCAAAAATTTTTGCTTTTGCGTCGCTGCTTAATTCCCTTTCTTTTCCTATTCAAATTCTTATCCGCAATAAACGCGTTGATATTTCTTCTTATATAAAACGGCTTGATGCCGAGCTTGCAAAAATCTCTGCTCTCCCAAAGGGAGGCAGCGATCACCAAGTCAAACAGCTTGAGAAAAAAATCTCCTACATTCAACAGTATCGCTCATATGTACAAGATCTTATAAAAGTTAATACTGTTTTGGATAAAACGTTTTATGTTGTTCTCTCATTCTCGTTTCTCGAAAAAGGAGTAACGGGTGTTGCTATGAAAAAAGATGATATTTTTCTACAAGCTAAAGCTGGTCTTCACACAAAAGCAGAGTCTGTGCTGGGACAGCTTGGAAGACTTGGACTACGAAGCAAAATTTTAGACACAGATCATTTAATAAAACTTTTCTACGCTGTGTATAACGATGAGCATGGCGCGTCACTTGATATGCACAACATTGGCTTATCAACGCAAACTGGAAGTAAGTAATAAACGTATGTTTGGTTTAGGAAAAAAACAAAAAACACCTGAGCAAAAGCAAGAGCAAAATCGACCAGTGCAAGCAGCTGGAGCAACCTCGGTTATTGATGTTATCGCACCATCTTCTGTTGAAGTTGATTTTCGCTCTATTCGTATTGGCACCAAAATTGCCCGTACGTTTTTTGTTGTCGGGTACCCACGCTTTGTTTCTTCTAATTGGCTCTCGCCTTTAATCGATTTTGATCATGAGCTCGATACTGCTATGTTTATTTATCCTGCGTTATCACCCGATATTCTTTCTGACCTAAGGCGTAAAATAGCCGAAATGGAAGCGACAATTGGATCACAAGCAGAACATGGGAAAGCTGTTGACCCAACAGTGACTGCTGCACTTGAAGACGCACTTGGTCTTCAAGAAGAACTTGCAAAAGGACTTGAGCGCTTTTTTCTTTTTAGCCTTTATATTACTGTCTACTCTAACAACGAAGCAGACCTCGATAGCGCAGTCAAACAACTTCTTACAACATTGGCAAGCTTGTTGCTTCTTGCAAAACCAGCAACACTGCAAATGGAGGAAGGGTTTAAAACTACCCTCCCCTTGGGACAAGACCGCCTCTTTATGACACGCAACATGGACACAACGTCCCTTGCATCAATGTTTCCTTTTACCTCTGCTATGCTAACCCAGGACAAGGGCATTTTATATGGCGTTAATTTACAGAATAACTCTCTTATTATCTTTGACCGGTTTTCTCTTGAAAACGCTAATCAGGTTGTCTTTGGCAAATCTGGATCAGGAAAATCGTACTGCATTAAGCTAGAAGTGTTACGCCAATTTATGCTAGGAACCGAAGTAATTATTGTTGATCCAGAGGGCGAATATGAAACTCTTGCAGAAGCGCTTCATGGAGAATGTCTTAACTTTACTCCTTCATCTCCTATTAAAATTAACCCGTTTGATTTATCCGGTATGTATGAAGAGGGCGAAAATGAACTTGGGCTCAAAATACTCTCCCTCCACGCGCTCTTAAAAATTGTTTTAGGCGAGCTAGATGCATCGCACGATGCGATTTTGGACCGCGCGCTTGTCCAAACATACCAACAAAAAGGCATTACCCAAGACCCAGCAACGCAAACAAAAGAACCACCTTTAATGGAAGATTTGTATAAGGTGCTCCTTGGTATGGAAGATCCAGTTTCTAAAGAACTTGCCTTAAGGCTTGAAAAATTTATTAAAGGGAGTCTTGCTGGTATATTTAATCAACAATCAAATCTTGACCTCAAAAATCCACTAACAATATTTTCTCTCAAAGCGCTTGAGGATCAACTGCGACCAATTGCTATGCACATCATTTTAGACTTTGTATGGACAAAGGTCCGAAAACAATTAAAAAAACGTATCCTTGTGCTAGACGAAGCGTGGTATATGATGAAATATGAGGACAGTGCATCGTTTGTCTATGGCATTGCCAAACGAGCACGAAAATATTACTTAGGTCTTACAACCGCAACCCAAGATGTCGAAGATTTCTTATCAACAAACTACGGAAAAGCAGTCCTTTCCAATTCCTCGCTCCAAATTCTTCTTAAGCAAGGGGCATCAGAAATCGATATTATTAGCAAAACCTTTTTCCTCTCCGAAGGGGAAAAACAACTACTCCTTGCCTCTGGTATTGGAGAAGGACTTTTCTTTGCAGGGCAAAATCATGTTGCAATAAAAGTTATTGCTGCATCCTTTGAGCACACGCTTATTACCTCAAACCCCCAAGAACTCCTTCAAAAACAACAAGCAAATACAAATCAGCGTCTAGAAAATAGCGTTTAGGGCATAGTTAACTAAACGCTAAACGCTAATAACTAAACGCTAAATTATGGATCCTCAGATAAAAAACTTCACCGCTATTGAACAGATGATTACAACTCGTCCAAGAGCAGCGGATGCTCGCGCACAAGAATGGAACTCGTTTGTTAATCGACATCCAGAAGTAGCTCACTTTCAGCTGAAACAAGAATTTGATGCATGGGCAAATACCCACAACCTAAAAGACACGTCTGTTTGGCTTGGAAAAGAAATAAAAGATGCATACTTTTACCTTAGACAAACCCACGAACAAAAACAGAGTGAACAATCTGGATCTACTGCTCCAGCCAGTATTCCGTCTGAACTTGTTGGACTCCCCTTTCTTGCCGCAGCCTTTTTGCAAAAACCAAAAACTTTAGAGGAGGATGGCGACTATATAAAAATGCTCAAGAAAAAAGCAGAAGAAAAACTAAAAAAAATTCCTGGAAAAAACGATACCGAAAAAGTGCAAAGCAAGGAGTGGATTGACTACCGATATGGTTCACTTGAAAAACCCGAGCAAGCAACACTTTTTGAAGAAACAGAAAAAACATTTCGTGAAGATCCCCACTTTGCAAAGCGACTAGAACGCTACGATAAAGAACGCGATAAACAACGTGTAGTAATACACAAAAAATTCGATGAAGATCCAGAGATTGTTGCTCATAGATGGCGTATAGAATACCATTCACAAATGCTTATTGCAGAACAGAAAAAACAAAATCCAAAAATTACAAAAGAGGATGAAGAGAAAATTGTACAACAGGTACGTGATCACCATTGGGAGAAATTTGCAAAAAGGTTTCCAGAAAAAGCAAGCGCGTATGCAGAAAAACATGAAGGTATTAAAAATGCAATTGTCAGAGTTGCGGAGCGGAAAAAACAAGAAGCATTACAAAAAGAGGCAGAAGCTGCAATTACCCAAGAACCTCCCGTACATAACGAAGAAAAAAATATCCCGCATGTTGAGGAGAAACTTCATCAAACACCAGACATAAATGTAACAGAAACCTTACAGCCTTCAAGAATAACACCTCCTGCGCAGTCTGAACAAACATCACCTGTTGATACACAAGAGAAACCTATTCCAAATACTCCTCCTCTATCCCAAGCACGTCCTGTTGTTTTACCTCAACCACCAAGAATCTCAACCTCCCCTCTTCCTTCAAGAACATCACCTGTAACTTTTGTACCTGGTCGGCCTCCTTCTCCCCAAATACCAAGAGTGAACATTCGCGGATCTTCTATAAGACCACCTAAACCACCGTTCAGGGGACTTGGTAGAGCAAGAAGGCTGCTTAAACCAGGCAACCCTCTTTCAAGCATAGGCAGTAAAATTGCCCGACAAGCAATGTTAAGACTACTCTTATTTTTTGTAGGACCGCTTCTCTTTATTGCTGTCTCTACCCTCTTGCTTGTTCTGGCCATTGGCCCGGCAACAAATATCGAAGCATCGCCAGAATATAACAGCAATGAGCCACTTGCGAATTGCCTATTTACACGAGCCGGAACGAGTAAGCCTATTGGAAGCAACAAATTAATTTCACTTTTTCAGGAAGTTTCAGCTAAATCAGGTATTCCAGCATCAGTGCTAGCAACGCTTGCTATGCATGAATCCCAAGACTTTACCATTAATGCAAAAGATGACCACGATGCTTTTAGTAGTACTGGCATAACAACTAATACTGGATGTGTGCATTTTGGTCTCAGAGGCAGTGGTGGCGCTTCTTCAACAGGAGCTCTAGGCCTTATGCAAGTACAACCTCCATTAACTATTCTACCAAGTGCTCGTGCTGATGCATACAGCAAAGAGGGAGTAAAAAAAGGAGCAGAACTTGCAGGAAAAACTCTAGAATCCTTAACCATGCAAGATTTTTGTGATGTCAGAACCAGTATTTACTTAGGCGCTGGGGTAATAATTGCTAAAAATGGAGGAAATCCACCAACAACTTCTTCTGAGGTTAATAAATCCGTTTGTGGATACTATGGTGCGTGTGAATATGGTGGATATAACTATGGTGCCGAGGCACAGAAAGATTTTGAAAACTGCCAACAACTTACATCCTCAACTGGTGGGAATAGTGGAAGTAGTGGAGCCATTATTCCTGTAGGTCAAGGCGGAGAACGCGCTGCGAGTAGTGCTCGTCAAATTGCTTCGCAACTTGTGCATAGTACTAGGCAAGGTATGACAAATCCATACTGTGATCCAGGTATACTACATGGTGGACCACAGGCTCACTACATTGGATTTCACTGCTGGAGTGAGATGGCTAATCCAAAATACGATCAGGCAAGAGACCCAGATTATTTACAATGTACAGAGTTTGTTTGGGCTGCATTTGAAAAAGCAGGATTTGGAAACGAAATAAACCTCATAAACGGTAACGCGCAAGATTGGGTTGCAAGTGCGAAAGCTCGCACTGATATTTTTGCAACCTTTGGCGAAAGTGATGTCGACCAACTACAACCAGGTGATATAATTTCTCTTGGGAGCGCTGCAAATGACATTGGGCATGTTGCTATAGTTATCGATAAAAAGAGAAATGTTGTAGAAGTAGCACAATCTGCAACTGATTTTGCAACAGAAAGTTGGGATATTAAAGGAAATAAGCTTATTCCTTATGACCAGGCAAACAGACCGTCGCGAACTATTGTAAAAGGGTTTATTCGACTTATTAAAACACCAACGCAATAAAATGTATGTATATAAGAAGTAAAAAAATCATTCTTTTTCTCTTTTTTCTTCTTTTTATTCCTTTTGTTTTTTTCTTACTTTCTAGAAAAGACGTTCCTCAACAAAAACCACCCATTATTTCCTCTCAACCCACACCCACTATATTTATCCCCCAATCAACTCCCACTCCAACACCACAAGGAAAAGGTCGTGGGTTTGAAACTGAAGAGTTTCTTCAGGAACAAAGAGAATCGGTTGCAAATACACCAATCTTACAAAAACTACCTGCTGATAGTTCTTTTTTCAGCATAGAATATATTAATGAACAACACCTTATTGTCTATGCAGAAACACCAAACAAAGATCGTGATTATGAAGAAGCAAGAAAATGGTTTGTAGAAAACAACATCGATATACAGGGTATTATTCTTGAGTACAAATAGCGCTTTTACACGTCTGTCTGCACACGAATAGGCATAATAAGGTGAAGAAATGTTGGATCGTCTTTCACTTTAAAAACACCAGGGCTTGTTGACGTTGTCATCTCCAATACCATTTCTTCTTCTTGTACATTTGCCAGTAAATCTAGAAGGTAACGCACATTAAAAGCGATTTCACCTTCTTCCCCAGAAACTTCTGCATCTACCTCAACAGTATTTTCTCCGGTTTGTGGTGCATTTGCGAAAACTTTAATACTTCCTTTTCCAACTTCAAATCGCACAATATTGGCAGAATCTCTTGCAAATATCGAGCAGATTTTAACAGCTTTTTCTAGATCTTGCCTATCAAATACTGCTTTTGTTGTTGCTTCTTGAGGAATTATTTTTTCATAACTTGGAAATTGTGCTTCAAGTAATCGGCCAACAATAACCATGTCTCCTACATCAAACAATATTTGATTTGATTTCTCAATAATATGGATTTTTATTTTCTGTTCTCCTTCTCCTCTTATTCCCATTACTTCCTTGAGTACTCGTGCTGAAATAAGTAATGGTTTTTCAAAACGAAACGGAATATCATTTACTTTTAAAGAAAGTCTATATCCGTCTGTTGTAACAATAAAAAATCTTTTTTGCGAACTTGTCTCATCTTTTCTTATATATACTCCAGAAAGAGCTGGTCGTGTTGTATCAATACTTGCTGCAAACAAAATGTATGAAAGGGTTTTTTGAAGCATTTCTTGTTTTATCTCTGCTATCTGCTCCCCTTTTTCCTCGTAGAGTTTTGGGAATTCATCAGCAGATATTGTTTGAAAGGTGCTCTTTGTTTTTTTTGTTGTTACTATAAGGGATTTTTCTTTTGTTTCAAAAGATATTTTTTCTTGCGCAATCGCTCCAATAAGTTCTGAGAAGGGTTTTGCTGGTACTGTAATTTCTCCTTCTTCTTCAATATTTGCGGCAATCTTTATATTAATTCCTATTTCTAAATCTGTACTGCTTATGTGCAGCTTCCCTTCTTTTGCTTGTAAAAGCATATTTTGTAACACAGGAAGTTGTGTACGAGACGAGATTGCTTTATTTATTAAAGAAAGCTTTTTTTGAATATGTTCAGATAATATATGTAGTTTCATACTGCGATAGTTCTATTTGTAGTGGTAGTAGTGTAATGGGAAAAGTGGAAAAAAGCAAGAACGCGAGCGTGTAAAAATGTGGAAAACCTGTTGATAACTATGGGTATAGATTGTTTATACGTTTTTCTCACTCTGGTAATATTTTTTTTATCCCCATGATTTCCAGAGAAATACCCGATTTTGTCGCATTTGGTGTTGATAACATTTTTTCTAGCTTATCAATACCATACATGACTGTTGTGTGATCGCGTCCTCCCAACATGTTTCCTATCTCAACAAAGGTAAGTCCCAGCTCTTTTTTTAATAAAAACATGATAATCTGCCGAGCTTTTACAAGATACGCATCTCTCTTTGGCCCTTTTATTAGGGTTGGTTTTACATTATAAAAAAGACAGACTTTTTTAATAATATCGTCTGGGTGAACATGCATACCCTCCTCAGATTTTTGATTACTAATAATTTTTAGCACCAGCGATGTTGTTATTTCTTCATTTTTCGTTTTTGCTTCAGTAATAATTCTAAGCATTACTCCTTCTAAGCTTCGTGCATCTTGTGTTTTTTCTGCAATAAGCTTTGCTACTTCGATTGGTAAATCAACGTCATATTTTTTTGATTTTATAAGAAGAATGGCAGTTCGCAGTTCAAAGTCGGGTGGTTCTATATCAACCGTTAACCCTGATGCGAAACGTGATGATAATCTTGTTTCAAGTTTTTTAATCTCTTGTGGTGGTCTATCAGAAGACAAGATTACTTGTGCGGCATTATCAATAAGAATGTTAAATGTATGAAAGAGTTCCTCTTGTACTCTATCTTTTCCAGCAATAAACTGCACATCATCGATAATAAGTATGTCTGTGCTTCGAAACTTTTTTTTCATGCGCGATGTATCATTCCCCCGAATAGCTTCAACAACCTCATTGGTAAACTCTTCGCTTGTAATATAAAGAATTTTTTTATCTGGATACTTTTCAAAAACCTCATTTGCAATTGCTTGCATTAAATGGGTTTTTCCTACCCCGGTTGGACCATAAATAAAAAGTGGGTTGTACGAATGGCCAATGTTTTTTGCAACTGTTTGTGCTGAAACAAACGCAAGCTGATTACTTGAGGAAACAGCCATATTTTGGAATCGAAACTCTGGACGAACACGAGAAAGAGAGCGAGAAATAAATGGTTTAGCAATAGAAATTGGTGTTTGGTTTTCCTCAAAGAGTGGTCCTTCTGTGTTATCTTTTATTTTTTCTTGTATTGTTTTTGCCACAAATGTTAATATATAGTCTTGCCCTGTATGTTTTTTGAGCGTTTTTTTAATAATCTCTGAAAACCTTTTTTGTAAAAGATCAATGCCAATTGATGATTGTGTCGCAATGGTTGCCGTATTGTTTTCTAGCGAGAGAAGCACTGTTTTTTTAAAAAAAGTGAGGAAGTGTGCTTTCGATACCTCTGTTTCTACTTCTCCTAGGGTTGTTTTCCAAAGCTCAGGAAGATTTTTTTCCATATATTGTGTATGGAGACTTTACTAGTGTGGATAACTTTTTGTCAAGAAGACGAAAGTGGATAAGACTATATCAATATTTTAATAAGGAAAAAGATTTACAAATACAGTAATTCTTGTTATACTCCAAATATATGGAAAAAATGCGTGCCAAGATTAAGAAGGTAAAGAGAAAAAGAAAACACGGGTTTCGTAGTCGCATGGAAACACATAGTGGAAAAAAGGTTTTAAAAAGACGGCGAGAGAAAAAGCGAAAAAGACTTGCTATTTAGGATGCTTAAAAAAAAGTACCGTCTAAGCGCAAGGGTTCGGCTAGAAAGACCTTTAGTTTTCCAAGCATTATTCTTCACGCTTCGCGTTTCAAAGAATAACTTTCCATACAGCAGGTATGGTTTTGTAGTTTCTAAAAAAGTTGATAAACGTGCGGTAGTAAGAAATAGCGTTAAAAGAAAAATAAGAGCATACATAGAAGCAGTACAAGAAAAAGTAAGTGGGGGTAACGACATGCTTTTTCATATTAAAAAACGTGCAACACAAGTTGAAAATACTTCTCTTTACAGAGAAATAGAACAAGTATTAAGAAAAGAAAAACTACTAACATGAAACACATATTTATTTTTGCCATACTTCTCTACCAAAAAACATTCTCAGTTTTTATAACAATGGCACTTGGTTCACCAAGTATCTGTCGATTCTCTCCCTCATGCTCTGAATACGCTAAGGAGTCAATTATGAAGCACGGTGTGATTAAGGGAGGATATGTTTCAACCTTACGTATTCTTAGTTGCCAACCATGGAATCTTAAAGTGCAAAGCGTAAAGCGTAAAATAATAGCACAAAGCCAAAAACAAATTAATTTTAAATTTTAAGTTGTTTTGCATTTTTCGTTTTTAGCTTTACGTTTTTAAATATGTTTGATCAATTACTTGTTTACCCGCTCTTAAATATCTTGGTCGTAATGTACCAAGGGTTGCTGTTTTTGCATATCCCTTATGCGCTTGGATTTTCAATTATTCTTCTTACTATTTTTATTCGGCTTGTCATGTATCCGATGATTACCTCGCAACTTCGTGCGTCAAAAAAAATGCAGGACCTCGCTCCTCATATTTCAAACCTGCGAGATAGACATAAAGGAGATAACTCAAAAATTCATCAGGAAACAATGCGTCTTTATAAAGAGCACGGTGTCAACCCTGCCTCAGGTTGTCTTTCAGCAATTGTGCAAATGGGAATTGTTATATGGGGATTATACCCAGCGTTTACAAAAGTGATTAGTCTTGATCCAGCAAAAGCAATGGCAGAGATAAATACAAAGATTTTATATACACCAAGTCTACAATTGACACAACCATGGGATGCCCATTTTTTTGGTATTCCACTTGCACAAAATCCTTCACAACTTGTTTCGGCAATGCCACTTGTTGTTATTATGATTCCTCTTCTTACGGCAGTATTACAATTTGTTCAATCAAAAATGATGTTTAGTACGCCAAAAAATGAAAAAGCTATTGTGAAAGTTGCTGAAAAAAAAGATGATTTTGCAACTGCTTTTCAAAAACAATCACTGTATGTGTTTCCTATTATGATTGGAGTTTTATCTTTCACATTTCCGGTAGGCCTCTCTTTATACTGGAATACGTTCACGGTTTTTGGTATACTGCAGCAGTATCATGTTGCAGGTTTAGGAGGACTTACTGATTGGAAAAACCTATGGCAAAACAAGAAAAAGTAATAGAAAAAGTAATAGATGGTGTTTTGAAAGCGCTTGAGATAGAAGGAGACTTCTCCCTTGCAGTGCAAGAAAATGTTGTTGAAGTAACGCTTGAAACAAAAGATAGCGGTATGGTCATTGGTTATCATGGTGAGATTCTTGAAGCATTGCAGCTTATCTTGTCTCTTTGTGTATCAAAAAAGGTTGGTGAATTTATTCGTGTTTCAGTCGAGGTTGGAGATTATAAAAAGAACAGGTCTGATTGGCTAGAAAATCTTGCCATGCAAACCAAGCAGCAAGCTATTGCAGAAGGGAAAGAAGTAGCAATGCCAAATCTCAGGTCTTGGGAGAGGCGTATTGTCCATCTTTTTTTTCAAGACGATCCAGATGTTGTGTCAGAGTCTGTTGGCGAAGGCAGAGATCGTACTCTCGTAGTTAAGCCACGAGAGTAATTTAAATTTTCAATATTGAAAATTAATATAGCTACTAAACTTCAGAAACTCATTTTTTATTCCATTCTCCTCTTTCTCCCTACCCAACTTGGTCGCCATTTCTGGCCATCATGGTCGTATGTTTCTGGTCTTCGTATAGATTATCTCTCCCCTACTGTATATGTCACCGACATATTGCTTGCTCTTTTATTTTTTGTTTGGCTATATTCATTTTTCTTTATTCGAAAAATAAAAATAACACTACCTCCTTCTTATGTCCCATTTAGTATTTTCCTACTCTTTATCTTACTTGGTATCTTTACTTCTAGAAATCCACAAGCAGGATTTTACGGGTTTATTAAATTATTGGAATATGTATTTTTTGGTTTCTATGTGGCAGGAACAATAAAAAAATCACACCTTCCTGTTATTACCACAACCTTTTCTTTAGGAGTTTTTTTTGAATCCTTCCTAGCTTTTTTACAATATATACAGCAGGGATCTATTGGTGGGGTGTTGTATTTCTTTGGAGAACGGACATTTACTTCCCAAACTCCAGGTATTGCAAATGTATCTATGTATGGTCATTTACTTCTGCGACCCTATGGCACATTTTCTCACCCAAATGTTTTAGCTGGGTACCTCCTTATTGCGATGATAATAATACTTTTTAATCAGGGTTCAAAAAATAAAAAAAATGTCCATAACGCAGTATTTATTTTTGGAGCAATTGCGCTTTTACTTACAATGAGTAGGATTGCAATTATTGTCTTTTTGCTTGTGGTAATATTTTTCATGTTTCAAAAAAACATGCAGCACATAAAAAAATACCTGTTCTTTTTTTCAATTTTCTTTATAAGCGTACTTTTTTTCTCGCCGCTTCACGCGCGTTTTTTTAATACTGCATTTACCAATGAGGCATTTGTGAGAAGAGCTGATCTTATACAAACAGCAGTTACGATGTTTTGGTCAAGCCCTTTTTTTGGTGTTGGGTTATATAACTTTTTGTCAAACGTACCACTTTTTCAAAAAGGTAGTACCTCCTCGCTTTTTACATCACTGCAACCAGTACATAATATATATCTACTTATAGCAGCGGAGACTGGCATTTTTGGTTTTGGTTTTTTTACATGGTTTCTCATCAAAACATACAAAAGAATAAAAAACTCTCTGTTGCAACATGTGCGATTTTTCCTGTTAATAACAGTACTTGTCTTGGGGTTGTTTGATCATTACTTTTTAACTCTCCAACAAGGGCAATTATTATTTGCATTTGTCTTGGGTTTTTGTTGGGCAAAAATTCGATAGGTGGTATAATGTTTCCACGAGGTAGTTTTCTTGCTCCTCTCTCTTAATTTTATGCAAATTGCTTAACAGGACAAGAAAAATTACATGGTTAACTTCGAAAAATATTCTAAGAAAGAACGGGTATAATGGATCAATGAGTGCAATTTAATCAAAGAGGAGCTCGAAAGTATGATATACGTTTTTACAGATGGTGGTGCAAGAGGAAATCCAGGTCCAGCAGCAATTGGGGTGCATATTACCGATGAGAAGGGAAGTGTCCTTTGTGGTTTTGGGGAGACAATTGGGAATGCGACCAATAATGTTGCAGAATACAAAGCGGTAAATGCAGCTTTTGCTTGGCTTATAGAAAATAAGCAAGCGCTCGCTTTACATAAGGAAATCCGTGTTTTTTTAGATTCACTACTTTTGGTTTCACAAATTAATAGAGTGTATAAAGTAAAAAACGAAAACCTTAGAGAGCTTCTTGATTCACTTCGACAAAAGGAACAGCAAATCTTATTGCCTGTTCGATATGCTCATATTCCTCGAGAGCAAAATAAGAAGGCAGATTACTTCGTAAATCAAGCTCTTGATAGTCGATAACTTCTCCTTGCAATTCTTGCGTGCTACAATAAGTTTTGATGGCAAAACATATATCCTCACATAATGAGAATAAAGTCATATCTGATGACGGATTGCTTTTGTTGATAGATAAACCGGGAAATATAGGAAAGGCAGTTCTAGAGGGTTTGTACACAAAGCAAAGCAGGTCACAAATAGTGTTTGTAACTAGTATTACGACGCCGACCTATGGAAAAGAAGTTTTTTCTGTTCCATACAAGAGAAAGCTTCCACTTCTTCCAAATGCAAAATATGATTGTATTCTTATTGTTTATAACGGAGAAAAAGAAATCCTTGAAGCACTGGAGTCTTTGGTTATAAAAGCTGAGGAATCTAAAGCAAGAATTATTTTAGTTATACCCCTTTCTCTTCACAACGCGAGAGCTACAGAAATGATTCTGGAAGCATATAAAGAGACGACTATTATGTTTGTTGGAGATGTTTTTAGCCAAGAGGTTTTGCAAAAAGATACAACGATTCAGCGTTTTTTCGATTCCGCAAAAGAAAAAGGCAGCATTGTTATACACGGTATGGGGCTAGATAGGACGTTTCCAGTATTTTTGGAGGACGTTGCTAGAGGAATACGTGAGGTAATAATGCACAAAAAGGGAAAAGAGCAAGTTTTTTTCTTATTTCAAAAATATCCTCCAACAAGACTTGGTTTGGCAAGAATGTTTCAAAAAATCGACCCGCTTTTACGAATAGATTTTATTGGTAGAGAAGAGGAGGGGGAAGTAAAACTGCCAGAAAGAGAAGGGGTATTTCTTTTAGTTCACGATTATCCACTGCAAACACACGTAAAAGATGTGTATGAGTCTTCAAGTCAGCAGCAAGTTGTTGCGTTTGAACACGAAAAAGTAAACAACAAAGAAGTTGCAAAAAGCAGAGTAAGGAGATTTACTTTTTTTACGCTGTACTTTTTACTTGTTTTTCTTTTTTTACCAACCATCGCAACAGCGTTTTTCTCCTTTGCTGGCTTACAGCAGCTTCATGCTGGAAAAAAGGCCATAGAAGAAGGAAATATCTTCACTGTGCAAAAGAGTGGTGAAAGAGCGCATGCGCTTTTTACTGTTGCTCATACCATGGTAGATATGGTCACAACAGAGGCATCGTTACTTTCAATGTCTCACGCAACACGAGCCGTAAAAGAAAATATTTTTAAAGGAGATACTGTGGCGTTAATAATGATAGCTTTTGGTAAAAATGTAGCGTCTTTTCATAACGGAGAGGGGATAAGTGCAGCTGCAAATTTTCGTCAAGCAAGCATACTTCTCCAACAAATGAAAGCAGAGAAAAAGTTTCCCAATGAATTTCCCGATACTTTAGAAATGTTTGCAAGTGTCATTGAGGTGATGCCAGATGTATTAGGGTTTAGTGAGCCTCGGACATACCTTGTTTTGTTCCAGAATAACATGGAGTTGCGTCCAGGTGGAGGATTCATTGGCTCGTATGGCATTATAAAAGTAGACAAGGGTAAAATGGTCGATTTTGTTGTTTATGATATCTATGATGCGGATGGGCAATTAAAAGGTCATGTAGAACCACCATTTGCCATTAGGCGATATCTCCCATCAGTTCACTGGTATTTTAGAGATAGTAATTTTTCTGTTGATTTTCAAAAAAATGCATCTGCAGCTTCGTTTTTTCTTAAAACGGAAACAGGTGTAGACGTTGATGGCGTTATTGCCGTAGATGTTTCTTTTGTTAAGCTACTGCTTGCTGCAGTTGGTGGAGTAGAGGTACCTGATTATAAAGAAACGGTTACTGCAGATAATGTATATGAGCTAGCACAAAAGCACGCACAACAAGATTTCTTTCCAGGCAGTAGTCAAAAGAAAGATTTTTTGCGGTCTTTATTCAAAGCATTACAAATGCGTTTTTCCTCTCCAGGACAGATTTCCTATACAAAACTTATCGATAGTATGGGGGAGGGGGTAAAAAGAAAGCATGTGCTTTTTTGGTTTACAAATCCTGCAGTGCAAAGTGTTTTTACTGCAAATAGAATGTCTTCCTCTCTTTGGGATGAGCGTGAAGAGGAAAAAGGAGTTGTGCGTGATTTTCTAGGAATAAGCGAGGCAAATCTTGGGGTCAATAAGGTTAATTATTTTATTGATCGAAAAGTGCAGCAAGATATGGTTTTGACAGATGATAAAAAACTTTTAGGAAAGCTGACACTTATCTATAAAAACACAGCAGAAAGAGAAGATTATAAAAATTATTTGCGTGTTATGGTGCCCTTAGGAACCAAACTTACCGCCATTGTCGTTGATGGAGTGGAGCAAGGAGTTATTCCGGCAATAATAGACCCACTTGTGTACGAAGGGAGCCGTTTTGCTGCGCCGAAAGGATTGGAGGTAGAACAGGTAGTTGAGCAAGGAAAACAATTGTTTGGTATGCTTGTTGTTGTGCCCAAAAAGAAAGAAACAACAGTTGTAGTGTCTTACGAGGTGTTGCAAAAAGAAATGCTTGATACTTCTGTATCTTACAGTTTATGGTTATTTAAACAGCCAGGTATAGAAGCATACCCTTACACATTCTCATTTTTCTACCCAGAATCAATGCGTATCGTAGATATTTCAGAAGGTTTTGGGTCACAACACAAAAGGGTTTTTCTTACAGAAACACTGTCTCAGGATACATACATTACTATTCGTTTTGCAAAGAAATAGTTCGTAAACAGTGATATAATACCCCACATACCTATGGAATTTCTTCCACTCATAGTAACAATAGCTGGTCTTTGCCTTTTTGAAGTTATCAGTAGCGTTGATAACGCAATTATTAATGCCGAGGTCTTAACAACCATGAGTAAAAAAGCTCGTAAGTGGTTTTTGCTCTGGGGTATTCTTTTTGCCGTTTTTATTATACGAGGACTTTTGCCTTGGGCTATTATATGGGCAACTATACCATCGCTGGGCCCAATTGGCGCATTAACAGCAACATTTAGCAATGATCCTCGGGTTGTAGAAGCAATCGAAACATCGTCTCCGATTTTACTAATGGGTGGGGGAGTATTTCTGCTTTTCTTATTCTTTCATTGGCTATTTGTCGAGCCGAAGAATTATGGATTAAAAGGGGAGCGGTTTTTCCAGAGTCAAGCTCCATGGTTTTATGCTGTTGTGTCAATTCTTTTAACAGTTATTGTTTGGTTTGCACTTAAGCAAAATCCTTTTATTGCTTTTGGCGCAGTTGTTGGTTCTACTGCATTTTTTATTACCCATGGATTTAAACAAAACGCCGAAAGCGAAGAAAAGCGATTAATGGAAAAGGGGAGATCAGACATTAGTAAAATTTTATACCTTGAAGTCATTGATGCAACGTTTTCTATAGATGGTGTCTTAGGCGCTTTTGCGTTTACTCTTTCTGTGCCGCTTATTCTTCTTGGGAACGGCTTGGGAGCAATTGTTTTAAGGCAGTTGACCATTGGCAACATTGAAAGAATCAAGAAGTATCAATATTTAAAAAATGGGGCAATGTATTCTATTTTGTTTTTAGGATCGATTATGGTGTTGGATGCATTCGGTTTTCATATTCCACACTGGCTTTCCCCAATTGCAACCTTTGGCGTTGTAGGGTATTTTTTATATAAATCCACACAGGAGGCTAAGAAGTAATTTCTATTTTTTAAATAACCGAGATGCAAAAGAGGAGAATAGTTCTCGAAGCTGTTGACGTTGTTCTTTTGTTTTTATGGCGTGATAGAGTCCAGGGGAAATAGAGATAAAAATAATAGCTATAACAATCGGAAGAAGATATTTATCAACATCTGGAATTATATTGCCTAGGAAAAACCCGGTGGTAGTTAAGCCGATAGCCCAAAGAAGTCCACCAAAAATATTGTAAAAAAGAAAGGTTGTGTACTGCATATCCCCAATACCAGCAACAACTGGAGCAAAGGTACGGATAAACGGCATAAATCGCGCAAGGATAATCGTTTTTCCTCCATGTTTTTTATAAAACGCATTTGCACGAACGAGGTGATCTTTGTGGAAGAAAAGAGAATCTTCTTTATGAAAGAGTCTTTTTCCAAATGTGTGTCCTATCCAATATCCAACACTGTCACCAAGAACTGCTGCAACAAAACATCCAAAAGCGAGTGTTGCAATATCAAAAAAACCTTGAGATGCAAGAAATCCAGCAGTAAAAAGAAGGCTATCTCCAGGAAGAAAAAAACCAAATAAGAGTCCAGACTCAGTAAAAACAATTGTAAAAACGCCAATATATCCAACGGTTCGGATAATGGATTCAAGATCAGGCATGTAAAAGTATTATACACCATGGGATTTATCTATTGCGAGAAAAATTATTTCTTGAAGTGAGGAAATTGAAAGGCAGAAGGGCAAATTTTGTTGAGGAAGCACTCGTCACATTTTGGCTTTTTGGCAATGCAAATTTGTCTTCCGTGTTCGATAAGAAGATAGGTAAGAGCAAACCATTCGGCTTTAGAAAATTGTCGCATAAGATCCTGCTCGATCTTATCTGGATTACTATGTTTGGTTAGGCCAAGTCGAAAAGAGAGTCGTTTGACATGTGTATCAACAGCAATGCCCTCAAAAATGCCATAGGCATTACCCAGTACAACATTTGCAGTTTTTCGGGCCACTCCAGGAATAGTAATCATTTCGGTTATGGTTTTGGGAATTTGCTGGTTGAATTTTTCACAAACAATCATAGCTGCAGCTTTAATATTTTTTGCTTTGTTATGATAAAAGCCAGTTGATCTAATGAGTGTCTCAAGGTCTTTTATATCAGCATTGGCATAATCCGGAACCGTTTTATACCGAGCAAAGAGTTTTGGCGTTACTTTATTTACCATTACATCCGTGCATTGCGCAGATAGCATGACAGCAACTAAAAGTTCGAAAGTGTTGGAATAGGTAAGGATCATTTTTGCCTTTGGGTAGTGCTGTTTAAGAAGCTGAAGAATTTTTTGAGAACGTCCCTTTATTCCTAATTCTTTATTCATGATTCATGTTGTTGTTTGAGCGATTCAATGCCAGGGAGGGCCCCTTTTTCTATTAGTTCAAGCATTGCGCCACCACCTGTTGAGACATGCGTAATCTTGGCAATATCTTTGTTTTTAGATACAGATACAAGCGTGTCACCACCACCAACCAGAGAGAAGGCTTGATGGTTATGGGTAATTGCATTAAAAAGAGCGTTTGTACCTTTAGTAAATCGTTTATCCTCAGTATAACCAACTGGACCGTTCCAAATAATTGTTTTTGCTTGGCTAATTATGTCACCAAAAGCTTTTTCGGTTTTTGGGCCAATATCAAGAATCGAAAAATTTTTGGGTAGATTTGTACTGTCATAAACCTTTTCAACTTTTTCGTTTTCAAGACCAAGGGCATCAAGGGGTAAGAGAAGAGAAACCCCTTTTGTCTTTGCATGCACAAGTATCTTTTTTGCCTCTGTAACCTGGTCTTTTTCTACAAGACTTTTTCCAACCTCAAAGCCCTGTGCAAGAAGAAAGGTGTTGGCAAGCCCACCTCCAAGGAGAAGGTAATCAACAACATCAATAAGTTTTGAAAGAAGGATAATTTTTGTTGAAATTTTTGCTCCGCCAATAAGAGCAACAACTGGCTTTTTGGTTTCTTCCATAATTTTTACTACTGCTTTTATTTCTTTTTCGAGTAGTAAGCCACAATAGGAGGGGAGATATTCTGTAATGCCAACAACAGATGCATCTTTTCTATGAGATACGCCAAATGCATCATTTACATACACATCTGCAAGACTTGCAAGGTGTTTTGCAAAAATACTATCATTTGTTTGTTCGCCAGGGTAGTATCGAATGTTTTCTAGAAGAACGATATCAGTTGGCTTTTGTGTCGAAAGGATTGTTTTTCCTTTTGGCGAGAGAAAGTCATCAACAAGCAAGACATTTTTGTTAGGAAAGAATTTTTGCAGGTAAGCAGCAACGGGTTTAAGGGAAAACGTATGCTCTCGTCCGTTTGGCCGACCTAAGTGAGAAGCAACAATAACTTTATTATTTTGTTTTAAAAGAAGCGTTATTGTCGGGAGAGATTTTTGTATTCGTGTATCATCAGCAACCAATAGTTTTTCAGTTAGCGGCACATTAAAATCAACGCGAAGCAGCACCCTCTTGTTTTCTATTTTATTTCTACTCAATAACTTGATGCTCTTAAGTAAATCTTTCAAGGTAAATAAGCGTCTAGAAAATAGCGTCTAGCGTATAGTTAACTAAACGCTAGTCCCTAGCCGCTAAACGCTAGTAATTTTGAGGTATTCCTCAACGTTTTCTTTGCTACCAATTGCAATTGGTACTGTATGGTTTATAGCTTTTGGTGTAATAGTAAGAGGATTAACGCCGTTTACTGTTGCCATGCCACCTGCCTTTTTAACAATAAAACTCATTGGATTTACTTCAAATAAAAGCCGTAGCTTACCTTCCGGGTTGTTACGGTCATTAGGGTAGAGAAATATACCACCTTTTAAGAGAGTTCTATGGATATCTGCAACCATTGCACCAACATAGCGCCCTTTATAGCTTTTAGTGTTTTTTATATGTGCTATATACTCTTTTATTGGATTTTCAAAAAGTTCGTAATTTCCCTCATTGATAGAGTAAATGTTTCCTTTTACAGGCATGGTGATATTTGGGTAGGAAAGAAGAAAGCTTCCAATGCCCGGGTCAAGGGTGAAGCCATTGATAGAGTAGGAAGAGGCATAGACAAATATGGTACTTGGTCCATAAAGAATGTAGCCAGCAGCAATTTGATTTTCTCCTTTTTGTAAAAGAGTGTCAGCTTTTTTGTAAATTGAAAATATAGTGCCAATAGGACTATTAATTTCTATATTTGAAGAACCATCAAGTGGGTCGAAAAATACAACATAATCACCAGCGGTAGCCTTTGGTGCATACATAATATCAGGAAGTTCTTCAGAAGCAATTGCGTGTACCTGTCCGCTCTCAAGAAGCGTTTTTGTTAGAAGTGTATTGCTATACTCATCAAGCTTTTGTACGTCTTCGTTATAGGCATTTTTATTGCCAGTTTTCCCCAAAATATCCACAAGGCCACTTCGGCTAACATGACTAGCAATAATTTTTGCAGCGTTCTGCAGTTGCATAATCAGTACAGTAAAATTTCCACTTGCATTTGCAGTTTTTCGTTCTTCTTCAAGAATGAGGTCGCTTAGAGTTGTAACGTGTTGAAACATAATAAAAACTCAAAACTCAAATCTCAAAGCTAATAATATTTCTCGATGAGATTTCGAGTGTTGATAACGTTGAGTTTTTCAAAGAGAAAAAGAAACTGCTTTTCAAGGTTATCAAGTATTGGTTTCTTACTGTCATTTGATAACTCAAAAAGCTCTTTTTTAAAAGGACCAAGCGCCTTCTTGCGTGTTTTATAGATACATTGTTCTTTTGACCAACCTTCTTCCCACTCTTTTTGCAGATTTTGCTCAACCCATGTATACATTTTACCCCGAAGGGAAGATGGCATATATGCATACACAATATTTTGAAAGCCAGTGGCCAAGTGAATTTCAAGCGTTTGATTTTTAGGAAATTCAAAAAAAAGCTCGTTTGGTAGGGTTGAAGCACCATGTTGTACAACGCCGCCAATATTATATTTCTCACGAGCAACAACACCAGTATCACGGATAACCCCAAAATCAATACTAATATCTGCCATTGTGCCATCCGGAAGGGGAATGCCACCGTGAGATGTCCCTGTTTGTACACTAATTTTACTAATCCCAAAAAGCCCTTTTAATGTAAGGAGTGATAGGTAACCATCCATAAATGCAATAAGCTCTTCTTTTGTGCTGTTTTTGCCGCCAATATGACCAATTTCCGCACCGATTGAAATGGTTGTTCCGCGTGGCTCAAGGCTTCTAATAAACTCGGTAATGGTTAGTGTTACTTTATAGTTTGTTTCTTGCTGTTCATTTTGTGTCAGTTTTTCTAAATCGACAAGTGTTGAAGCATCAATATCGATATTAAAAAATTGAGCCTCAATAGATTCTTTTGCTAAGCTTTTAACTTTTTCTATTTCAGCGACTGGATTTTCCGTATATTTCCTTTTACTGAGTTGATAATGATCGCCTTGTAAAAATACAGGACCTTTATATCCTGCTTTTATTGCACCAGCCAAAACAGCAATTGCATATTCGTCTGGTCTCTGATCCGTATAGTCTATTTCTGACCTAGCAATTTCAAGAATAAATGGGCCAATGTTATGTTTTATGGCAAGCGAGTAGAGAAGGTAAGCGCTGTCAAAGGTAAGCGCACGAATATTAAAAGCAGGAACGGTAAATGTTGGTGGTATTTCTCCTTTACCAATACCCATGTAGAAAGGGTAAATCGAAGAAGAAAAAATGCCCTGGTTCTGAGCAAGTGCTCGTATTTCTTTGCGTACAACTTGTTTTTCTTCTGAATTTTGCGAAAAGATAGCAGTGTGTATAAGCTGATCAATTGATTGATTCATTCCTGCTTTTTCTTCCACTCATTTTGGATTCGATCAAGTGCAACCATGTATGCTGCATCCCGTAGGGACGCCGCATGCGCTGTTTCTTTCATGGAAAAAACATCATCCACGGCACGCTCCATGACTTGTTTTAATGTATCACACACTTTTTCCTTTGTCCATACAGTCGCATTCATATTTTGTTCCCATTCGAAATAGGAAACACAAACTCCTCCGACATTTGCAAGAATATCAGGAATAGAAATAATATTTTTTTCTGCAAAAACAACATCTGCATCTGTGGTTACTGGCCCATTGGCAAGCTCAAGGATAAGTTTTGCTTGAATGTTTTGCGCATTATCTTTTGTTATGACGTTTTCAAGTGCTGCGGGAATAAGTATATCAACAGGCAGTTTTAGGAGTTCGTCGTTACTGATTCGTTTGCCTTGTGTTGGATCATACACAGTCCCTTTTTCTTCTTTGTAGGCAAAAATAGCATCGGGATCAATTCTATTTTCAGAAAAGATACCATCCCTTGAATCCGATACGGCCACAACTCTCATGCCTTCTTTGTGCAGAAAATGAGCAGCATGATAGCCGACATTGCCAAAACCCTGTACTGCAACGCGCAATCCCTCTGGGTCTTTACCAAGTTTTTGCAATGCGTGCATAAGAGCATAGTATCCGCCAAGACCAGTTGCTTCTTTTCTGCCTTGCGAGCCACCTTGTTCTACAGGTTTTCCTGTGACAACAGCAGGCGTATCTTTCTTGACAAGTTTGCTATATTCTTCAACCAAGTAATGCATAATTTTAGCATTCGTGTTTACGTCAGGAGCCGGAACATCGATTGTTGGACCAATAATAAAAGCAAGTTTTCTTGTAAATTCTCTCGTAAGATTTTCGACTTCTTTTTCTGAGAGGGTTTTTGGATCAACAGTAATACCTCCCTTGCCTCCACCAAAAGGAATATTTGCTACAGCACATTTCATTGTCATCCAAAAAGCAAGTGCTTTAATCTCGTCCATGGAGACATGTGGATGATACCGAATGCCACCTTTATATGGACCCAAGACGTTATTGTGTTGTACTCTGTAGCCAGTAAATGTTTCGATTTCTCCATTATCGCGTCTTATGGGAAGAGAAACGGTGATAATACGATCTGGTTCAACAAGTTGAGCAAGAAGAAGAGGATCTATTGCGATTTTTGTGGCAATTGTTTTAAGCTTTTCTTGTGCTCGCTTCCACGGATTATCTAAAGCTATGTGTTGGTCATCGGCCATAAAGAAAATTATAACATACCTTTAAAAAAAGATACGGACTTTATAATAAGAGAATCTTTTGCTAAACTTAAGGAGCTTATGAAAATACTTGTTACCGGTGGAGCAGGCTATATTGGTAGTTTTATGGCAAAGCAACTTTTAGATAGTGGTCATACAGTTGTGGTTGTGGATAGTTTGGAAAAAGGAAAGAGGGATGCAGTTGACACTCGGGCAAAGCTACTCATTGGCAACCTTGATGATAGTCAGTTTTTGGAGAGTGTCTTACAAGAAGGATTTGAAGTAGTTATTCACTTTGCTGGTTCCATAGAGGTTGGGGAATCAATGCAGGATCCTAAAAAGTATTTTGATAATAATACATTTGTTACCTTAGGTCTTTTAGAAGGAATGCGCGCATATAACACAAAGAAGATTATTTTTTCTTCAACAGCAGCTGTCTATGGTAATCCAATGAAAACTCCTATACCAGAAGATCATCCCAAAAATCCAACCAGTCCATATGGAGATAGTAAATATATGACAGAAAGATTGCTGCATTGGTACCAAGATATCTACGGAATAAGTTATGTTTCCCTACGGTATTTTAACGCATGCGGAGCGGCTCTAGACGGGTCCTTAGGCGAAGCGCATGTTCCAGAGACACATATTATACCCAATGCCATTTCTGCAGTTTTAGATAAGGGGAAATTTTCTCTCTTTGGCAATGATTACCAAACACAGGATGGCACTTGTATACGAGACTATATTCATATTAATGATTTAATTACGGCTCATGTTTTAGCAATCGAAAAACTAGAGAAAGAAACTGGTGGGTTTACGTATAATGTTGGAACAGGGAGGGGATATTCTAATAAAGAAGTTTTGGATATGGTAAAAAAAGTTTCAGGAGTTGCTATTGAAGTAGTAGTTGAACCAAGAAGATTTGGAGATCCAGAAGTGCTTATTGCCGATCCAGAAAATATTCAAAGAGATCTTGGTTTTACTCCAAAACATTCAGATCTTGAGACAATTGTAAAATCTGCATGGGAATGGCACAAAAACAAAAAATGAGCTAACAGACAAGTTTTGCCGCGCCAACAATGTAGCTATTGTGGATGTGTTTGAAAGTAATGTTATATGGTGTCTTAAGCTTCTTAAGCGTTTCTTCAACACATGATTTATAATTATACCCCTCCCAAAAAAGACTTCCTTCCATAATAAAGGTAAGATCTCGTTTAAGAAATAGCGATATACCTCCTACTTGTGTTGCGACAAGTTCTGCTGAGTGAGCTAGGGCCTCCATAACGGTTTTTGTATATGGCGAATTGTTTTCTTGCGCCATAATTGTTAATTCTTTTGTAGAATCAATAGTTATTGGAGGAAGGTTTAAGGTTTTCACCCTTTCGTTAAAATATTTATACAAATACGCTCCAGATGTTTCTTTTTCAAAAAGAGCTTTTCCAGACAATGAAGAAGCTACGGCATCGATACGTTTTCCCTCTTCTGTTTGTGGGAACTTATCAAAATTTGCTGATTCTAAGTTAACAAGTGTCTTGGCATCTGAAAACAGTGCGAAATTAACTCCTGTTCCAACAATCCCACACGATAACTCATTCCAAGGTCCTTCTGTAAGACCAGATAAGAGAAGACAAATTGTGTCATTTGCCATTGTCACTTGCATACGTTTTCCTCTTTTTTGCAATATATACTCCTCGATTTCTTGGCAAACATTTTTTCCTACCATCCCTTCAAATGTATGTGTTTTACTGCCCGAGATAAGGATACCTTCAAGTTTTTTTTCTGTATATACAGGAGTTAAGGGATAGGCAAAGTTAACAGATAAGACAGATACATCAGGTGAGAGTTCGTGGTCGACAAAACGCAAGAAAGCATCTTTCGTTTTAAAAATAGGCTTATCCTTTTGTCTGTTTGAAAGTATGGTGATACCATTCCTGCCTTTTTTAAGAATGGCGTTTCTACTTATACTTCCGCCAATAACAAGGACTTGAAACACCTTATCATCTTTTACAAGTGGAGAGGAAGGGAGTTTGTGTGTAATAAAAGAAAGACTTGATGGTTTGCCTTCTTTTGCGTTTTGCAGCTCATTGACAAAGTTTGCTTGTATTGTTGTAAGTGTTGAAGGGGACATGAAGGTATATTATAAAGCAAAAGGGTTGTTTTTTGCGAGTGCTTCTTTAAGCATGTTGCCAACAAGTAGGTTCCAGCTAATAAAATTAGGTGCAGCAAGTGGCTTACCTGTTTCAGCATCGTAGTTTTCATGCATGCCCCCAGTTTTTTTAATGTCGTTTATACATATTTCTGAAACGCGTGTTGCAACAGTTGTAGCCTCTTTTTGAAAACCATAGGTAAGTAAAGCATGCATAAAAATATAGTTTGCTATTGGCCAAATTGGTCCTTGCCAGTTTGAATAGGGCTTAATAATATTTGCGTTATTATAATGTAAGTCATCTTTTGCTAGCGTTCGAATGCCATATGAAGACCAAAGTTTTTTTGGATTCAAAACGTAGCGTTTTATAAAAGCTTGCCCACGTTCTTTTGAAGCAATCCCTGCCCAAAGGGGATGAATAGAGTTAAAGCTAATACGTCGAATCAAAGAGCCGTCACGACCATCAATATTGTAATACGCTCCATCTTTTTCATCCCAGAGAAGAGTGTTAATATGTTCTTTTATTTCGTTTGCTCTTTTTTTAAAATGCGCTGCCTCTTTTTTCTTCCCAAGCTTTTCGTGAATATAAGAAAGCGCTACATATTCCCGATAAATATATGCATTAAGATCTGAAGCAATAACTGTTTTTTTGGGAAATTCCAAAGCAGCAATATTATTATCCGCTCCAGATTCCATTGAATCAAACCAAACACCTAAATCATATTTTTTATTCCATAAATTTTTCTCTCTGTATAAAACAATAGTTTCAAGTTTAGGAAGATGAGGAGTGAGCCAATGAAAATCTTTCAAAAAAGCAGAAGCGAAGTATGCACCTTGTGCTAAGAAAGGCTTCATTTGATTGAGTCGTTCGTCTCTTCCTTTTGGTGTGACACAGCCAGGTGTAAATCCATCAGACCGGGCATTGTGTAAAAAGTTAAGCACCCAGTTCTTAAGATAAATTGCTTCTGATGGTATTTCAGAAGACAGGGCCATACCCATAAAAAATGCATCCCAATCCCATTGCTCTTCATACACACCAGATGGAACTAAGTAATCATAAGGAAGTTCTCCTTGAGATCGACGTTTTACACCCATTTTAAATGGGGAAATAGCGTTTTTAATTTGCAAAACAGGATCAACGCTTGGTGAGGAATGCATGATGTTATCGATGAGTGAGCTCTTGGACTCTATCCCAATTGACTACTCCAAGTTCTTTTAATTGCTGCATGCTTGGGAGCACATAATCGGTTTTTATAGTGACAAGTTTATTTCCATGGTGATCATCGCTGCTTGGAACAAAAACATTATCTTGTTGGCCTCCGTATATTATGTTAAAGTTAGCTACATCTTGTGCTGTCCAGTCAATAATACCTCTTCCAGTATTACCTATGTGTTCAACTGCATCGCCCATATAATTTGCGCATCCATAAATTAATCCGTATTCTCTATCTCTTGGACTTTCCCTACTTTCTATTTTTGCATGAGGATTTGCAACTTGCATAACACTTCTTCTTCCATTTTTTACATCAAGACCAGCAAGAGCAATATTCATATGAGTTTCAACTCCCATGCCAACTGCAAGCGGAAGTGCTCGCGCAAGTGCAATTTCTCCTTGAGGTGTTTGAATAGTACCTCCGAGTGTTCGCTCCCCAGATAATGGCCATCCGAGCGAACCAAGGAGAAGACTTAGTTTTCGTATATCAGGATTTGCATTTCTTTTAGCAATGGCTCTTGCCTCCCATAACCATGGTTCATTGTTTCTTCCTGCACCAGTACGAAGGATCATAGCGCTATGAATTGGACCACGGTCTACAGGATAAGAAAATGGAAGAGCTAAGTGTTCTAGGGCACTATACTCACCACTTTTTCCTGGTGCATCTGGATCTTGGGGACCAGCATTAACAATATCTGTATCATGGAATATTACAGTTTGCGTATCAAGAGCACCCATTGCTTCAGCAGCAATAAGTCCTGCGTACATTGTAAGTCCTTTAGCTCCTTTAAGAGTAAAGTCTTTTGGTAGAATACCTAGCCCTTTTAGGGCATCCCAATCGATTGCTCCTAAGATATCTGCTTGTCGAACAATATGGGCACCAGTTCTCTGTGCTGCTTCACTTGCTTCAATGGCTGCGTTAGCGTCTGTACCTGCATCAACAGCAAGAACATGTTCTCCTCCTAGTCTGCTTGCTGCGTAGCGTATTACGCCACCTACGGTTCCTGCCTCGTTTGCAAAAGGAAGAATAGCAGTAAACCGTCCACTTCCCAAGGTTTCTCGGGCTCGATCATGTACTATAGTAGCATCTGGGTGTAAAAGGTTGACGTTTCGTCTTTGTCCCTCTCCTGCTTTATAAGAGTTGTATACCCCTAATTCTCCAAGTCGTACTCCCAGTGGAGGTGCTTCTCCGTGATAGAGTGGTCTTGCAGAAAGGTCGTCTGTTCTCATATAGAGAACTGTTTCTCCTCTATTGTCAGGATTTGTTAGTGCTTCTAGCCATGTTCCTAATTCGCGTGGAGGGTGCTCATAGGGAACAAATCCCTTATGTCCCTCAAGAAATGTTAGTTCCTGAGGAGTCATTCGAGGGGAGTCTTTTAGGCCTGGAAGATCTATCATTACCTCAAGAGTAGGGGGTTTTTGAGGAGGCTGGGTTACATCAACCCACGTTAAGTTGGGGTGAAATGAGTCATGTCTTTGGCCACCGTTACTCCCGTTGCCGTTTGTCTCGTGCTGCTGCGACATAAATAAGTAAACAAGCCGTGATATGGCTTATACTTTATAGGCCATAAGCCTTTGAACTATACAGCTAGATATTTTATTTCGCTTGACTCCTGGAGAATTTTATTCTGACTTTAACCTGACAGATTTTTCCTAAATGGAGATTTTTGACATAGTATATAAAAATAAGATATGATTGCATCCATTTTGTAAATGACTAATAAAAAAGAAGATCCTATTGAATCTTTACAAAGACTTTTTGAAGAAAGAGCAAGGGTTATTTTTAGAGACCCAAGTGTCTTAGTTGAAGAAGTGGGTGAGTTTCAAATTAGAAAAAGAGTCAATAAAAATCCTTTTGAAGCAGATGAAGAGTATAATGTGTCTTATTCTAGTAGAGACAATGAGCCTACTCCCAGTAGTCCAGGAGGTAAGGAACTAAGCATATCTTTCTTTTATAAGCCTTCTTCTAGAAAAGATCCGCTCATTCATATACATTGGCGTACTGATGCAAGAATAGAAACTTACTTAGAAGCAATTAATAGTTATTTTCAAACAGGTGAAGTAGTAAGAGTAAGCCCATACTTAGCTTACCAAAGTGAACCACGCTTGTTAAGTATGCCTATTACCGCAGAAGCTGTTGAGCCAGAATTACATCTTTCTCAAGAGATGGGCGAAGGTATAAAAGTTTCTTCTTCTTTGGGAGATTTTGGGATTCATAGGATTGGGGCTGATACTGATATATCAAGAGTGATTACCCTAGAACAGCTGAGAAATGAAAACATGCAGCAAGCTCTTGGAGTATTTTATGAGACTACAACAAGTTGCGCTATGCCCAGAAGCGTTTTTGATAGAATGATCTCCCATGTTTTATCCGATAGTTTGCTTAAAAACAATTAACAGCGACAAAATATCCCATTTTGCTTAGGTGTTAGATAGTAGAATCTTTAAAACAGTAACTAAATGATTAAGAAATTGCAAGGCTTCCAGACGCAAACCTGACAAATCACCCTTGCCAAAAGTGTTTTAAGCAATTACAATACACTAGCTTGTATGGAGAATCTGGTTATCGAGACAACCTATCCTATTACGTTTCGCCAAGACGATGCAAGGGTTTTAGGAAAATACCTCCAAGCACACCACTCGGTGGTACTTATTGGGATGAAACGAGTAGGAATAAGCAATTTTTTACGTTTCTTTCTTAACCACAAAGACATTATCCCAACCTATATCAGCAAGACCGATAAGCATCTTTTTGTCCCCGTTGACTTAAATGATCTTGTGGAGCGAGAAATTTTTCCCTTTTGGATGCTTACCTTAAAACGCACTGTCGATGAGGCGACACGCTCTCCATTTCTTGATAAAAAAATTAAAAAAGAAATCGAGGCGATTTTTTTAGAAAGTATTCAATCAAAAGACCTCTTTTTCCTCATTGATACTGTTCGAAAAGTGCTCCTTGCTATTATTCAAAGCGGTGTATTTCCAGGCCTTTTTTTCTTACGTTTTGACCGAATGAAAGATGCAATAACTTCTGAGTTTTTTGATAACTTACAAGGATTAAAAGACGCAACGCACCAGAGAATGTCATATATTTTTACTGGGTATCGTGGACTTGCTACATTAGCGCCGGCAGTATTTACAAAATCGGCGCTTTCTCTTTTTGCTCATGATATGTATGTAAAACCAGCAAAAAGAGAAGATATAGAAATAGTATGCTCATACTATCAAAAGCAAAACGAACAAGAGTTGTCAATAAAAACGAAAGAAGACTTATTGGATATTGCAGATGGGTATGTGCAATATTTGTTGATTACACTTATTTTGCTTCGAGAACGCAAAATATCTTTTGAAAATAAAGAAGAGCTTTTTGCATATCTTGTTGGTGACGAGCAGATTAATTTGCAATCAGATGAGTTATGGGAGAGCTTAGATCTAAGGGAGCAAGACGTGCTTACTCGGGCGGTAAAAAGTGGACGAGTAAATGAAGAAGATAAAAAACCGGGTAAATATCTTTGGGATACAGGTGTTTTAACCCATGACGTTGAAAAGGAAACTATTTTTAGTCCACTATTTTCTTATTATGTAAAGCAAAAGGTTGGAAAAAAACTAGAACAAAACATTCATGATTTCACAAAAAAGGAATATTTACTTTTTCAATTTCTCCAAGAACATATAGATACAGTGTGTGAGCGCGAAAAGATTATTGAATCCGTCTGGAAAGATGCAGAGAGTTTAGGTGTTTCTGACTGGGCGATTGATCGTTTAGTTGCAAGAGTTCGAAGCAAGCTTAAGAGACAGCAAAGTGAATTCGAGATTCAAACAGTAAAAACCAGAGGATATAAGCTTATTAGCAACAAAGAGGTTTAATTAAAATCAGTAACTTCAAAACTCCCATTTCTTATTGTTAAGAGAGACCCACAGGGAGGATAGTCTGTAAGGTTTTCTTCGGTAAAGCTATCAGAAAGTATAAGATGTTTTAACCCAGCAATTACTGCTCCATGGGTGCAAATAAGGATGTTTTGATATGGTTTTGTCTTTAGATCATTGAAAAACAGTGTAATGCGATTCGAAAACTGCAAGAATGTTTCTTGATAATATTCATTGAGCCGCGAATCAAAAACAAACTTTTTATCTGTACGACTAGTAATAATTGCAGCTGTTTGTTTGCAGCGCAGGATTTCTGAGGAGACGTTATAGTCTGTTGGTTTATCTTTAAGGTAGTTTGCTAGACGATGAATGGAGGGAATTGCTTCGGGAAGAAGCTCTGCTGTTAAAATTTTGTCCCCATAGCCAGTAGTGCTTTTTGTGGCGAGGCCATGGCGAACAAGATAAATTGTTTTATTTTCCATATGATGGTATGAGTTTGGTATATACTGCAGTCATTTTTTTAACGACAGTATTCCATTGAAAATTTTGCATGTGTTCTACCAATTGGCGCCGTACCTCTTCTTGGTTATTATCAAAAAGGGTAGTTTCGATTTGTGATGCAAGCAGCAGTGGGCTATTTGCGGGTACGACAAACTTTCGATATTGCTTGTCAATAAGCGTTGCAATACCTGTAACATTTGTTGTAATAACTGGAGTGCCACACGCAATTGCTTCAAGTGCGCTCATCCCAAAGGATTCGTAATGTGATGGCATAACAACAACATCGGAAGCATTGTAGTAGTAAGGAAGTTCTGTTTGTGATTTTTGCCCAACAAACGTTACCGCTGATGTTATGTTGAGTACTCTTCGTAGTTCTTCTAATTTTTGCAATTCTTTTGACCATTCTTTTGGTTTTTGTGTTATATCTCCTCCAACAATAAGAAGACAAATATTAGCCTGTGCGTGTTTTTTAAGTAAAATCTTTACTGCATAGAGGAGGGAATCAATGCCTTTTAACGGTTCAATTCTTCCAACAAAAAGAATAATTTTGTGATCTTTCTCTGCGTGAATGTATGCTCGAGCGGTATCTTTTTCAAGAGGACGAAAAAGCGTTGTGTCTACACCAGGGTGGATAACAGTAATTTTTTCTTTTGCTATGTTGTAGAGGTAGAAAAGGTACTCTTTGTCGGTCTCGCTTGGTGCAATAATATGATCTGCTTCCTGGGAAACATATATTTCAGCTTCTATTCGTCTTGTTTCTTCTCTCTCAAGCTCACTTCTAGCAACTAAGTTTTTCATAATGGCAAGTGTGTGAAAGTTTACAAGGAGAGGCATGTTGTGTTGTTTTTTTATTTCTATACCAGCGAGTGCTGAAAGGTAGTAATGGGCATGGATAAGATTATAAGAGAGTTTTTCTTTTTCCATGTAAGCCGTAACATTTTTTGCGAAAGTCGAAACATGATCGATCAGTTGTTTTTTTGGTGTGTGTTCGGGACCGTCTTCTATATGAATAACTCGAAGGTGGTTGTTGATAACAACAATTCTTGGAAGTTTTTTTGACTGCAAACGTGTATAGATATCAATGGTATAGCCAACTTTACTTAATGCTTGTGAAAGCTGCATAACATACACATTCATACCGCCTGTTTCTTTCCCTTCTTCATATGCAAGTGGGCATGTATGCATGGAAAGCATGGCAATTCGTTTTTGCATACTCGTTATTATAACAGCAAGTGAGAATCGGGAATAGATCGGGAAATAATCGGGAATTATATTCTCATTGAGGGTATATCCCTCTTATGTTAGAATTAGCTTTGTGGATAAAGTTTATAATCATAAAGAAGTTGAAGAAAAAACCTACAAAGATTGGGAAGAAAAAGGGTATTTTAAACCAGAAATTAATCCAAAAGGAAAACCCTACACAATAATTTTACCCCCGCCAAATGCTAATGGGGCACTGCATTTTGGCCACGCAATGTTTGCGGTTGAGGATGTTCTTATTCGATATCACCGCATGCTTGGAGATGCAGCTTTATGGCTGCCGGGCGCTGATCATGCAGGTATTGAAACGCAGTTTGTCTTTGAGAAAAAGCTAAAAGAGATGGGGAAGTCTCGTTTGGATTTTGACCAGGAAACGCTCTACAAAATGATTCACGCGTATGTAGAAGAGAATAGAGGGGGAATCGAAAAGCAGCTGCGTCGTCTTGGGTTTTCTCTGGATTGGTCAAGGGAGAAGTATACGCTTGATCCTGATATTGTTGCAATTGTGCATAAAACATTTAAAAAAATGTATGATGAAGGACTTGTTTACAGAGATTATCGCCTTGTCAACTACTGCACATTTGATGGGACAAGCTTTTCTGATTTGGAAGTTGTGCACGAAGAAAGACAAAGTCCGCTCTATTACATCAAGTATGGACCGTTAGTGCTTGCAACAACCAGGCCAGAGACAAAATTTGGTGATACTGCAGTTGCCGTTTATCCAACCGACGAGCGATATAAAAAATATATTGGTCAAGAAATCGAAATAGAAACAGTTTTAGGTAAGGCAAAAATAAAGGTGATTGCAGACGAGTCTGTAGACCCGGCTTTTGGAACAGGAGTTGTCAAAATTACCCCAGCACATGACTTTAATGATTTTGAAACAGGCAAGCGCCACAAACTTCCTCTTAAGCAAGTCGTTGGGTTTGATGGAAAGATGAGTGAGCATGCAGGGAAATTTGCAGGCATGCATGTAAAAAAAGCCCGTGCAGCAATCGTTTCGGAAATGCAAGAAAAGGGGTTAATTGAAAAAATCGATACCAACTACACGCATAGAATTGGATTGTGCTACAAGTGTAAAAATGTTTTAGAACCCCTGCCTCTTGAGCAGTGGTTTATAAAGGTAAAACCACTTGCACAAAAGGCGATGGAGGTTGTGAAGAAAGGCCTGCCTGCCGGCAGGCAGGGAGAAATAAAAATCACTCCTAAGAGTTTTGAAAACCACTATTTCCTGTGGCTTGAAAATTTGCGAGATTGGAATATTTCTCGTCAAATTGTATGGGGAATTCGCATTCCTGCATGGCAATGCAAGAAATGCTTGCAGAATAATGAATCAAGAATAATGAATCAAGGGTGGATCGTGACAAAGGGTGAAAAACCGGAAAAATGCCCAAATTGTGGTTCAGCAAAGTTAGAGCAAGACAAAGACACGTTTGATACATGGTTTTCATCCGCTCAGTGGCCATTTGTTACCCTTATGACAACAAACCCTTCTGATTTTGAAAAATTCTATCCAACCTCTGTTATGGAAACAGGCTACGATCTTTTAAGAGCATGGGTTAGTCGGATGGTAATGATGGGGGTGTATGTCACGGGAAAAGTGCCATTTCGTGATGTTCTTTTTCATGGTCTTGTCAATGATCCATATGGCAAGAAAATGAGTAAGTCAAAAGGTAATGTGGTAAATCCTTTAGAGCTTGTGGATCAGTATGGTGCAGATGCAGTGCGGTTTGCGCTTGTGTATGGCAATGCAACGGGTAATGACCAGAGTTTATCGTATCCAAAGCTTGATGCAGCACGAAAATTCACGAATAAACTGTGGAACATAGGGCGGTTCATAGAGATGAAGCGACCACTGAATAATGAATCAGGAATCATGAATAATGGGGAATTGTTAAAATATGCAAAACATGGGAATGATAAAGCAATGATTGAGCAGGTTGAGAAGTTAGCAAGAGAGATAACAAAGGATTTGGATAATTATAATTTTAACTTCGCTGCAGAGAAATTGTACGAATTTACATGGCATACGTTCGCCGATAAATACATAGAAGACGTTAAAAATCGCATAGATAAAGATTCATCCATGATTCTTTATTCTTTATTCTTTATTCAGTTAAAACTACTGCATCCCTTTATGCCATTTGTTACAGAGGAAATTTACAGGCGCCTCGGGGAAGAAAGGTCTATAATGACATCAGAATGGCCAAGGTAAAACCACTCAAATTTTTTAAGCGAAAACGAGAGGAACAACCTAAAAAAGAAAAAAAGCAGGTAAATTCCCCGAGTATTTCCCGATTTATTCCCGCATCTCAAGCAATCGTACAAAAGTTGCGTATAGCAAGAATAAATATAGGAAGAAAATTTTTATTTTTTGCCTTTCTGCTTTTTAGTGTGCTGTTTAGTATTACGCTTGCTAGCGTACAGGCATATACCCATTTTCGCCAACAGCAACAGGTTATAGGAGAAAGACAAGAAATACTTTTAAAGAAGGCGTACTGGCAAAAAATAGTTAAAGAGTATAAAGGGTACAGAGATGGATATTTTCAGCTTGCGCTCTTAGAGTATCAGTTGAAAAATAAAGAAAAAGCAAAGGTGTATTTACAGGAGGCATTAAAACTTGATCCAAATTTTGAAGAGGGAAGGAAACTTGAACAGCTGCTCAAGTGATTTACTGAGGTTTTTCTTCTTTTGCAGGTTCTTTCTTTTCTTCTGTTTTGCCTTCCTCTTTCTTTTCTTCCTCGGTAGCTGTTTCACCTTGGGTAGCTTCACCACCTTCAGCTTTTGCTGCTTCAGCAGCTTTTGCCTCGGCCGCTGCTTCTGCCTCTGCTTCTTTGGTAACAAGTTCGGCGATTTTTACAACCACGAGCACAGGATCTGTAAGAACAGTAACATCACTGACGATTTTAAGATCACCAATGGTTATTTGATCACCAACATTTGCTAAGTGCTCGATAGCGACTTCAATTTTTTCTGGAAGGTCTGCTGGGAGGGCTTCGACTTCAACCTCATTGAGGGTTTGCATAAGGATACCAAGCTTATCTGTAACTGCCTTTGGTTCACCAGTGGTAACGACTGGCACCATTGTTTTTACTTTTTCTTTTAGGTTTACTTGGTAGAAATCTGCATGAAGAGGAATTTTTGTTATGTGGTCTTTTTGGACGTTGTGGATAAGTACTGGTTTTGTTTCTCCGTCCACCTGAAGATCAACAAGGCCTGTTTCGCCGGTTTCTTTGTATACTGCTTCAAAATCTTTGTATTGGACTTGTACAGCAACAGACTTTATATCTTTGCCATAGATATTGCTTGGGAAGAGGCCTTCTTTTCGGAGTTTCTTAACCTGTTTTCCAAGGGTTTGTCGTTTTTCCGCCTTTAAGGTCAACCGCTTCATAAAAGACTATTCTACAATAAATAGCGACATATTACAACTTATCTGTATTAACGATATAATGGTGACATGAAAATATTGGGTATAGATCCAGGGATTGGGAGAATGGGGTGGGGGATAGTAGAAATTCAAAGTGCAAAGTGCAAAGTGCAAAGCTATGGGTGTATTGAGACGTCTGCGAAATCAAAAGTTGAGGAGAGACTACTGCATATTCATCAAAAACTTAATGAAATTATTAAAGAACACAAGCCGGATGTTTTGGCAATTGAGGAGTTGTTTTTTAACACCAATGCCAAAACTGCTTTCGTTGTTGGACAAGCACGGGGCGTTGTACTTTTGGCAGGAGCAGAAAAAAATCTTTCGGTAAGCATCTATACGCCTTTGCAGGTAAAAATAGCATTAACAGGATACGGTAGGGCTGAAAAATCGCAAGTAGGGCAGATGGTAAAAGTGTTGCTTAAACTGCCAAGTATCCCAAAACCAGACGACACAGCAGATGCCTTGGCAGTTGCCCTTACCCACGCATTTTCGTACAAACGCAGTATGCTATAATCGACCTACTTTTTTATGATAGCTTCGGTAAAGGGGATTGTTGAGCTTCTTGATTCACCACATATTATTGTTGATGTCAATGGTGTTGGGTATAGAGTTTTGGTTTCGACAACAATACTTTCTTCAATTGTCATGGGTCAGCAAATAAAATTATTTACCTACACGCATGTGCGAGAAGACCTTTTAGAACTCTATGGATTTTTACAACAGCAAGACTTAAAACTCTTCGAAAAGCTTTTGGGCGTTTCTGGTATTGGGCCAAAAACAGCAATTGGCATTTTTACGCTTGGGGAAGCCCACGAAATTACCCAGGCAATTATTGCTGGTGATGTCGACTTTTTTACTGGTGTGCCTCGCTTGGGTCGGAAAAATGCACAAAAAATTATTATCGAACTCAAAAGCAAACTGTCTGATCATTTGGATTTTGATCTTTCCGATTTGGAATCAAAGGACAAAAATGATATCGTAACAGCATTAACGCATTTTGGTTTTTCGGAAAAAGAAGCCCAAAGTGCTTTAAGAAATATTGGGGGTCAGGGGAAGACAACAGAGGAGAAGATAAAGCTTGCCCTAAAGTACCTGGGAAAATAGTATGGATACACCAAAAAAACCCAAAAAGGAACATATTGTTGAACAAGTAACACCAGAAGATGAGGTGGTTTTCACCTCCCTTCGTGCTTCATCTTGGGATGATTTCTATGGACAGGAAGCAGCAAAAAAGTCGCTTCGGGTGGTCATTGATGCTGCAAAAAAGCGAAAAGAAGCACTTGAACATATTTTACTCTATGGTCCTCCTGGTCTTGGCAAAACAACCCTAGCGCATTTAATTGCAAAGGAAATGGATGGTAATATTCGAATAACCTCGGGTCCGGCCATCGAAAGGGCGGGGGATTTGGCATCAATCCTTACTAACCTAGAAAAAGGAGATATTTTGTTTATTGACGAAATCCATCGGCTTAACAAGGTTGTTGAAGAAACGCTCTACCCAGCAATGGAGGATTATGCACTCGATATTATTATTGGCAAAGGTCCATCTGCCAGGACGCTGCGGTTAGACTTGCCACATTTTACTATTGTAGGTGCAACTACCAGAGTTGGGCTTCTTTCGGCACCACTGAGAGACAGATTTGGTCTAGTAAATAGGCTGACGTTTTATACACCGTCTGAGCTAAGTGTTATTCTTGCAAAGGGAGCCAAGAAATTAGGAGTTTCTATTGACAAAGAAAGCCTACAGGAGATTGCAAAAAGAGCACGGGGAACACCACGAATTGCCCTCAAGCTCTTAAAGCGCGCCCGCGACTTTGCCCAAGTACATGCAAAAGGGGATGTGACAAAAGAAGTGACGCAAAGCGCCCTTATCATGCTTGAAGTAGATAGTATGGGTCTTGATAGCGCTGATAGACGGCTTCTTTTGGCAATTATCGAAAAACATGGTGGAGGACCAGTTGGGGTTGAAACACTTGCTTCAACAATAACAGAAGACATTGGAACAATTGAAGAAGTTGTCGAGCCGTACTTACTGCAAGTTGGATTTCTGCAGAGAACGCCACGGGGGCGAGTTGTAACAAAAATGGCATATAATCATTTGGAAATTGCGTATCCCCAAGAAGACCTCCAGAAAAAACTTCTTTAGTTTTTCGTATTAAAACTAAGATGAAATAGTTCTTGGAAAAAGGGAGTTGTCGTGATAAGCAATTGTATTGCAAGGGTTACGCACACAGAGATTATAAGGAAAATATTTGGCCGAAAGAATTGGTTGCCCCTGATAAAAAATGCAAGAAACATATGAAAAATAACCAAGACATTAAATATAATAGTGCGGGAAAAAAGTTCAGAGTAACCATGTGCAAGCAAAAAGTTAAAGAGTTGCAGGAGAATAACTGCAAAGCCTAGACCTACAGAGATAATAAATATTACTCGATTACGGGTAAGTATTGGTGTTTGGGGGTTTCGAGGTTTATTATGCAAGAGGGAAGGGTTTTTTGGATCGCTTGCTAGCGCTAGTGCTGGTAATCCATCGGTAACAATGTTCATCCAGAGAATTTGCGTTGGTAAGAGTGGGGTTGGCATACCAAAAAGCACCGCAAAAAAAATAAGAGCAAGCTCTGAAAGATTACCAGAGAGAAGATACGTGATTGATTTTTGAATATTGCTATAAATTGTTCGGCCTTCTTCAACTGCCTTCACAATGCTTGAGAAGTTATCATCGGTTAACACAATATCTGCTGCTTCTTTTGCGACATCTGTGCCTTTTTGTCCCATGGCAATGCCAACATCTGCACGTTTTAGTGCTAAGGCATCATTGACCCCGTCCCCTGTAACACCAACCACATGGCCTTTTTGTTTGTAGAGCGTAACAAGGCGTAGCTTGTCTTCTGGTTGGGTTCGAGCAAAGACGCGCACCTTATCTAGCACAGTAAGTACTTGTTCATCAGACATTGTTTTAAGTTCTGTGCCGGTGATAACATCCTCATCTTTTTCGATTAAACCTATTTCTTTAGCAATAGCAACAGCAGTAATCGGGTTATCTCCTGTTACCATGACAGTGTGAATACCAGCTTGGTTTGCTGCCAAAACTGCTTGTTTTGCTTCTGGGCGCGGCGGATCATAAATACCAAAAATACCAATAAGGCTTAGGTCTTTTTCTGCTTCTACGCGGTGCATGGCGTTTGTGTGATTTACTATTTTTGTGCCAACAGCTATCACACGAAACCCATCTTTTGCATACGTCTCAAACGTATCAGACAGTAATTTTCTCTCCCCTTCTGTTAAGATGCTCTTTTCAAGAAGTGTTTCTGGCGCGCCACGAACAAACACATAGGATTTTTTCTCACTCTCCCAAATTGTTGTTATTGTTTTTGTTTGTTGGTCGAATGTATACTCATCACGAATCTTTCCGCTCTTTTTTAGAGCATCAATATTAGCATGTTGCGCATTTGCCCAAAGCAATAGTGCGCCATCTGTTTTGTCTCCTACAATATCCCATGTTTTTGCATCACCTTTTTCAAGAAGGGAAGCAGTATTGCCAAAAATACATGCTTTGACAAGAAGTTCCAAATCCTTTTTTTTTCTTAACCAAAATTTTTTAACCCGCATGCTGTTTTGGGTTAACGTTCCTGTTTTATCAATAAGAATTGTTTGCACACTTCCTAATGTTTCGATAGCAGGCATCTGCCTGACAATTGCATGTTTTTTTGCCATGCGGTTTGTGCCAATGGCCAAAGCAATTGTAATAACAGCAGGAAGTCCTTCTGGAATTGCAGCAACCCCAATACTTACCGCAAGAAGAAGCAGGGGAACAAGACTAAATGCCTGTAATAAACCAAGAGGGATAAGAAGAAGAGCAATCAGAACCGCGATAACAGAAATAACTTTTCCAAGCGTATCAAGCTGTTTTTGTAAAGGTGTCTTATCTGCGGTGATTGTTGCAAGTGTTTTTGCGATTTGGCCAAATTGTGTTTGTTGTCCGGTTTTGCTAACTTGCATTGTTGCTTTTCCTTTGACAATAAGTGTGCCACCAAATACGCTGTCTCTTGTTTTTTTCATAACAGGAAGTGATTCTCCAGTAAGGATTGATTCATCAACTTCTAAATGATGACTAATAGACAGTGTGCCATCTGCGGGGACACGATCTCCTTCGGTGAGGATAACAATATCTCCAGGGACTAGCTCTACTGTTGCGATTTGTTGCTCTTTTCCATCTCGAATAACACGAGAGAGAGGGGTAATAAAACTTTTGAGTTTTTGCAATGATTTTTCTGCCCGATATTCTTGGATAAAACCAAACAAAGCGTTTAAGAAAAGAATGGTAAGAATAAGCCCGCCATCAACTGCATCAGCAATTAGAAAAGAAATAAGTGCTGCTCCTGCGAGCACAAAATTAATACCAGTTGGGAATTGGGACAAAAAAAGAGCTAGGGGAGAAAATGTTGCAGTTGCAGTTATTTCGTTTTTCCCAAATTTTTCTAAACCTTCTTGTACTTGTTTTAGTGTTAATCCCTGCTCCATAGGTTTATTGTAACACAGGGTATTATTGGCAGTTTTCTTGGAATCGTGTCATAAAAAGAGAGGCTACGGGGTCACTTCGTTGGGAGAGATAGATATAGAGATTATAAAGAGCAATACAAGAGTTTGGATCAACTTTTAAAAGTTCGTGGTATATTTTTTCTTCATGTTCTGGCCAGCCAACAACGCGGAAAAAGTTTGCGAGTCGAAGAAAGGATAGCGAGGTTTTATGAGCATTGCTTATTCTTAACGAGCTTCGACCTATTGCATATTTTTGTATGAGTTGTTTGTTTTCTTCTGTGTTTTTAATAAGAATAATGACATAATCGTCTAGGTAAACAATCTTCCACATCTCGTCCTCAACAATCCATTTTAGAAACGTTTGCGCCCAGGGCGTTTGGTCTGTGTGAGAAAAAAAGATTGTGTAAATGTTGTATTGTTTTATAACTGCATCAAAACGTTTTTTTTCTGTTTGCATAGGGATATAAACCTCTTGAATAAACATTGCTGGGTACGCTTCTGGTCTACCATCGATAAACACTTTTTCTTTTGGGAAGAGTCTGTAAGCTAGATAACTGCCAATATCAAAATTATTGAAAATTGGACCATTTATGCGCTTTTTGAGTAAGAAATCTGCTCCATTTTTTGCTCCACTTTCAACACCAAGCCCCAATGGTTTTTGTGCGATAACTTGGTTGCCTTGCCAAATAAAAAGACAGAAAAGAGTTAGTAGTATTATGCTTTGGAGAGCAGGGAGTTTTTTAATATGAGTTGTTGCTTTTTCTAATATAAGAGAAAGATGTATAACAAAAATGGTGAATGTCCCAAAGACAAAAAGAGAAAAATTACGCTCGGCATTTGCGGCAAGTGCAGTAAAAAAGATCGCAAGCATCCAGTCGATTGGACGAGTTCTTTTGAAAGTGAGCAATAAGGTAAGAAAAAGCGCTGCGACCGAGATAAAAAAGTAAAGGATCGTTGTTTTACCGCCAAAGTAGTTCCACAAGAAAAAGACTGTTTGGTTCTCCTCAATGGTATAGCCGTAATTTTGAAAAACATGAAAGGGGTAGAGCGCTCCATCAATGCCGTTTGGATTTAGAAATGTTGCGAATATAGAAGCAAAGAGAATAACCACTAATATACTAGTATAATGGTGGTTTAATTGCTTACGGTTTTTAATGAGGTAATCGATAAGAAATAACCCAATAACCCCAATGCCAACAATAAAGTAGATATGCATGTTGACCCAGAGCAGTTCGAGAAAGGGAAGAAGAAAAATCCAGCGTGTATATTTCTCTCGATACCGGTAGAGAATTACAAGAAAAAGAGAAAGAAAAAGAAAACTAAAGATTTCTGGTCGTACATCTGTTCGCTCAAAAAGAACACGCAGATACAAAAGGGAAGCGATTGTGATTGGTAATATATTTGTTTTTTTTAACAGAGGAAAAAACAGTAAGCCAAAAGAAGTAGTAACAGTAAGTATCGTGAAAATAAGAAGCCCATTAAATCCAGCTAGCGTATGAATAAGATAAAAAATAACTTCAGAAAGCCAATGGTGATTAATAAAGGGAAAGTCTGGATTTGTATAGGAAAGGAGATTTGTCTTTGGAACAGAACCAGTTTGTAAAATAAGTTCGCCAATGAGTAAGTGTCGCCCTAAATCTTGTGTTATTGCAGAGATAGGATGAAGGAATCCTACAATAAGAAGAGAAAAGACAAAAAAAGAAGCAAGTAGTTTTTGCGTTGCATGCATAGTTAGATGGTATCGATCTGTGGTCGATATTGGAGCGCTTCTGCGATATGTATTGGTGTTAAATTTTTGGATGCTTCAAGGTCTGCAATGGTACGGGCGAGTTTTATGCTGCGGTAATAAGATCTTGCGGATAAATGCATTGTTTCTACTGCTCTTTTCAAAAGACCCAGACACTCGCTTGAGAGCTTGCAAAAGGCTTTGATGTCTTTTGATGACATATCAGCATTGGTTACAATAAACGTTTTTAAAAAACGTTTTGTTTGGATATCTCTGGCTTTTTGCACACGTCTTCTTATTGCTTTTGATGGTTCAGACGGGGTTACTTGATGCAGTTTATCAACGTCAACTGCAGGAACGTCTAAGTGGATATCAATGCGATCAATAAGAGGCCCTGAGAGGCGTTTTTTGTACCGCAATATTTGTGAGGAAGTGCAGCGACAGGTCTTTTTGTTATCTCCTAAAAATCCGCATGGACATGGGTTTTGGGCAGCAACAAGCATAAACTTAGCAGGAAATTTGGTCCTGCCGTGGGATCTGGAAATGGTAATAAACCCATCCTCAAGTGGTTGTCGCATGGCTTCCAAAACATGACGGGGTAGTTCGGGCAGCTCGTCCAAAAACAATACGCCGCGGTGAGCAAGAGAGATTTCCCCAGGTTTTGGCACGCTGCCGCCGCCAATAAGACCAATATGTGATGTGGTGTGGTGAGGGCTACGAAATGGGCGTTTGGTGATAATAGTTTTGTTATCTAGCATGCCTGAGGTACTGTAGATTTTTGTTATCTCGATTGCCTCATCAAAGGTAAGGTGGGGAAGAATTGACGGAAGTGTGCGGGCAATAAGTGTTTTTCCAGCACCAGGCGGGCCTTTGAGTAAAATATTATGAGCACCTGCCGCGGCAATTTCGATGGCTCGTTTTGCTTTTTCTTGACCTTTGATATCTGACATATCAAAATCGAATATATCGTCTGTAAAATGATCTTCAAGCTTTGTTACGGGGTGAGGCGAAATCGTTTTTTGCTTTGCAAGATGGTAAAAAAGTGAGGTAAGATTTGGGGTTGGATAAATAGTAACTTCATCAATAATTGATGCCTCTTTTGCATTAACCTCTGGAAGAAAAAACTGTTTAAGGTTTTTTTGTTTGGCAAGAAGCGCATGGGGTAAAACGCCATTAACATGACGAAGTTTGCCATCTAATGAAAGTTCACCAACAAAAAGACAAGATATAATATCTGCTTGGAGTTGACCTGATGCCAGGAGAATACCAACAGCAATTGGTAAATCGTAAGACGCGCCTTCTTTTGGTAAGTCAGCCGGGGCAAGATTAACAGTAATGCGGTGGTCGGGAAAAGAAGCGCCAGAGTTGTAAATAGCAGACCTCACACGCTCTTTTGCTTCTTCAACTGCCTTGTCAGGCAACCCAACAATGTTGAATGCCGGAAGCCCGCGTGCGGCAATATCAACCTCTACCTCAATTGGCACCGCATCAAGCCCAACAACTGCTGCTGAATTTACCTTTGCAAGCATACTCTAATAGTAGCATTTTGTGTATACTAAAGGCAGTATGCAGTCTCCAGATGTTGGAAATCCAGATATAAAACCTCATTTTGGACAAAGAGCTTTTGATAAGTTGAGAAAGTTGGTGACTCGTCAATCTTCGGTTTCAAAACAGCAGGAACCTGCGCAGGTAGAACAAGCATCAGTTTCTATTACCACAGATACTCAAGAACAAATTGGAACTATCCGAGAGGAGCTTTCACAATTCACATCGACAGAGTTAGCAGAAAAGGAAGAAACGCCTCACGATGGAGAAGAAGTAGATGTTACTGAAACTGTGGTAGCTTCTGTAGTACCTGAAGAAGCTGTTGTCGAAAAGAATCCAAACTTCCATGAGTCGCCATCTCTTGACGAACTAGCTGAAAAACTTCTTCAGCCCGAACAGATACATTTATTAGAAAAATATGGTATTACAGCAGCTTCTATAGAAAAAGCTAAGGCAATTGCTCAAGACATTGCACGTCTACCAAATGAGGCCGTGAAAGAAAAATTGGAAGTACTTAGGGAGCACACAAAAGTATTTATGAATGACAAAAGCAACTTTGAAGGGTATAGGCAGGTTATGGATATGGTGTTTGATGATAATTTAGCCTATGTGCAAGTTAATCCAGGAATTAGCGGGAGTGAAGGGCGAGTAGATACAACAGGATCAGACGAAGAGCTAATCAAAAATCCAGAGAATTACAATACAGTAAAGCTTCATATGCAGGTTCCCGATCATCTTGTGCCATTTGTAGGGTTGCTTATGGGGCAGGCTATAAAAATACGGCAAGCTTCACAAGAGAGCTCACTAATTACTGTTCCTGTTGGATGGAAAATGTTTGCCGGATTTGCCAGTGTTCAGCGAGCAGAGATAGCTCGAATCGTTTATTATATTCCTGGTCAATTTACAAATCCCAATAGCGGAGCTATGATGTGTTTTGAGAACGGCGTAGACGTAATAGCCCCTATAGCAAAAATTATGGATATAGGTGGATTGCGAGAAGAAGTTCGGGAAGAAAGTGATGTTGTTGCACCAAGTTTTAATACTTCAGTAAAAGTAGATGGTGCAATTGTTCCAAATCTTTTTGTCGCCATGGGACATTCACATCTTCGTCGTGAAATGGAACGACGAGGTATTCTTGGTGAGGTATTTGATCCAGAAAAGAATTACGCTGTAGCAAGAGAACCAATAATTGGAGAGCTCAGAGAATATACGTAGTGTAGTTATGAAAGCAGTTGTGCTAACTGGTATTGGGGGAGTTGAGAAGCTTACATATGTATTGGTTGATACACCTATTCCTCAAAAAGACGAAGTTTTAGTAAAGGTTTTGTATTGCGGCATTAACCACTTGGACCTTTTGATTCGACAGGGAAAACGAGTGGGGCCAAAAACATTTCCGCATATTTTAGGATCGGAAATTGTTGGGCAATTACCATCAGGAGAAGTAATCGCCGTGTATCCATGGACATTTTGTGGAGTATGTAATGAGTGTAAAAACGGAGAGGAACAAATGTGTGACATGAGTGGGACAATTGGTCGGACGCAGTGGGGTGGGTATGCAGAGTATGTTGTTATACCAAAAAAGAACCTGGTAAAAATTCCAAAAGACAAAACTCAAGAAGCAGCAAGTATTGTTTTGGCTGGAACAACAGCATGCCATCTTATAGAAAAGGGAAATATACCAGATCGTGCACGAGTTTTGGTGACAGGAGCAACAGGGGGAGTAGGGACACTTGTTGTAGAGCTTTTAAAACGAAAAAAGTGCGAAATTATTTGTGCAACGTCACATAAAAGTAAAATTGCACTGCTACAAAAGAGTGGAGTTGAGTATATTGTTTCAACACAAACAATGGTTGAGGAGGTACAAACACTTTTTCCTCAAGGAGTGTCTTTTGCAATAGATCTGGTTGGTGGGGAGACATGGTCAAAGGCAATACAAACATTAGGAAAAAACGGGAAAATTGTTTTTTGTTCGACGTCAAAAGAAGAAGAGGGAAGTATTGATATACGCAATACGTTTGCAAAAGAGCTGCATATTATGGGTTCGAATGGGGGGAGCATGAAAAATTTTAGAGAAATGCTATTTCTTTTAGAAAAAGGAATACTGCATTCGATTATTGATAGCGAATTTTTGTTAAAAGATGTTGCTAAAACACATAGAAAAATGGAGAAACAACAAGTGTTTGGAAAAATGCTGCTTCGCTTGACATAGGTAGCTAGAAGGATATAAAATAGAGTATGGAGCCGCATAAAACCCAATTACATTCACACATGGCAAGCGTTTTTCCTCTCGGGTTAACATTTGATGACGTCCTCTTGCTGCCAGGATATGCAGATTTTTCCCGCAGCGACATTGATCTTACGACGCGAATTACCAAACGAATAAAAATTTCTCTTCCACTTATTTCTTCTCCCATGGATACAGTTACAGAAAGTAAGCTTGCTATTGCTTTGGCAAAAGCAGGAGGCATTGGCATTTTGCACAGAAACTTATCGATAGAAGATCAAGCAAATGAGGTTGCAAAGGTAAAAAGTGAGAGCCTATTAGTTGGTGCAGCAATTGGTGCAAGCAAAGGATTTGAAGAGCGAGTTGAAGCGTTAGTTAAGGCTGGGGTTGATGTTGTTGTTGTTGATTCTGCAGATGGGTATAAAAAACCAATCCTTGATACAACCCGCTACTTAAAACAGAAGTATGAAAATATCGATGTTATTGCAGGTAATATTGCAACAGAAGATGGGGCAGAAGCCATTATTGAAGCCGGTGCTGATGGAATTCGTGTTGGTATGGGACCAGGAGCAATTTGTACGACTCGTATTGTTTCTGGTATGGGTGTGCCCCAAGTAACAGCGATTATCAATGCTGTGAAAGCTGCCAAAAAAAAGCAAATTCCAGTTATTGCGGATGGTGGTATTAAGTATTCAGGAGATATGGCAAAAGCGCTTGCTGCTGGTGCGTCGGCTGTGATGATGGGTGGTTTTTTTGCTCAAGCAGTAGAAGCGCCTGGAAAAGTAGTGGATCTTGAAAAGTCTCAGGTGCCACGCAGATTTCAAAGCATTTTTGCAAAAGATAAGAATACGTATCAATTTAAAGAGTATCGTGGTATGGGTTCGGAAGGCGCAATGAAAAAAGGTGTTGAGGTAAAGTCAGAAGGCGAGTTTCATGGAAAAAGTTACAAAGATCGGGTACTTGTTGCAGAGGGTGTCGAGGGATTAGTGCCAGTCAAAGGGACTGTGGAAGAACTTACGGACCAGGCAAGTGGAGGCATTCGTTCTGGTATGTACCATGTTGGTGCAAAAACAATTCCAGAGCTTTGGGGAAAAGCGCAGTTTATACAAATTACACAGGCATCTTTAACAGAGAGTCATCCGCACGATATCTTGGTGACAAACCCAGGAAAAAGTTACGCATGATAGTCTGCTTGTCATCCTGAATTTATTTCAGGATCTCATTCATTAAAGCTTGAGATTCCGAAACAAGTTCGGAATGACATAAAACTATGATTGTAATTATTGATTTTGGTTCTCAGACAACACATCTTATTTCAAGGCGTTTAAAAGAACTAGGTGTTGCCGCAACAATCGTTTCTCCAGAAGAAGCCCTCGAAAAAATAAAGCATCTCAAGCCAAACGGCATTATTTTATCTGGTGGACCTGCTTCGGTATATGAGCAAGGCGCTCCAACAGTTGATGCAAAAATTTATGATGTTGGTATTCCAATTTTAGGTATTTGCTATGGTTTTCAGCTTGCTGCGCACCAATTAGGTGGAAAAGTTATTTCTGGGAGAAAAGAATATGGACCAGCACAATTAAGAATTAAGAATAAAGAATCAAGAATAATGGAGGGGTTACCGGAAGAATCAACGATTTGGATGAGTCATGGAGATGAAATTATAGAAGTGCCAAAAAGCTTTACGCTTGTTGGTTCAACATCGCACGTACCATTTGCCGCAGCAGAAGACACAGCTAAAAAACTCTATATGATTCAGTTTCATCCAGAAGTAGAGCATACCCAATATGGAAGCAAAATTTTAGAAAACTTTATAGCAATTTGCGGAAGCGAAAGAGGGGAGCACACTATTAATGTAGGAAGTATTATTGCAGAAATTAAGCAAAAAGTAGGGGAAGCGTATGTTATTGGTGCAGTTTCTGGTGGTGTGGATTCAACCGTAGCCGGAGTATTAACGGCAAGAGCAATAGGGCATCAGTTTGTGCCAGTGCATGTTGATAATGGATTGATGAGGGATGGGACAACAGAGCATGTGAAAAAAATTTTCACACACATCGGCCATGTCGAGCCTATAGTTATTTCTGTGGTAGGGGAGATGTTAAACCGTCTTCGGGGGATAGAAGGCCCAGAAGAAAAAAGAAAAATTATTGGAAACTTTTATATTGAAATTTTCGAAGAAGAAATGGCAAAGTTAGTACAATCTGGAAAACCTGTTAAATTCCTGTTGCAAGGCACTATTTACTCAGATGTCATCGAATCTCAGGGAACAAAACACGCAGCTAAAATTAAAAGTCATCATAATGTTGGCGGTTTGCCAGAGCAAATGAAGTTAGAGCTTCTTGAACCGTTGCGGCATTTCTATAAAGATGAGGTCAGGAAGATCGGAAGAGAGTTAGGATTGCCAGACGATTTTGTTTATAAGCAGCCATTCCCAGGTCCTGGCTATGCTATACGGGTTCGAGGAGAAGTAACTCCGGAGCGGTTGGCAAAAGAAAAGGATGCAGACAGGATTGTACTTGAAGAATTAGAGAATGTAGGAGTGCTAAAAAATGTATTTATTTCTTTTCCAGTTATGACTGGAGCAGAGTCTACGGCTGTCAAAGGAGATGGTAAGTTTTTTGGTGAAGTAGTTGCTTTGCGGGTTGTTGAGTCACAAGATGTTATGACTGCAACATGGGCTAGACTTCCCTATGAGGTGTTACAAAAAATTTCATCGAGAATTGTTAATGAAGTACCTGGTATTTCTCGTGTTGTCTACGATATTTCCACCAAGCCCCCGGCCACTATGGAGTGGGAGTAGCAAGAGGAAAATTAGGAATATTTTTTAATCCACATTTCAAGGTTTTCGCGAGCTTGTGCATCGGTAAATTGTTTTGGAGGCGATTTTTTAAAGTATGCACAGGGTTCTATGAGTGCGCCACTAAGTTTATGATTAAGGGCAAGCTTGCAACAGCGAATTGCATCAATAACAACACCTGCAGAATTGGGCGAATCTTCAACAGAGAGGCGAACTTCAAGGTTTGTTGGTACGTCTCCAAAATGGCGGCTTTCTATACGAATAAATGCAACCTTGTTGTCTTTCATCCATGGGACGTAGTCAGATGGACCGATGTGGACATTTTCTGGATTAATTTGTTCGTCTCGAAGCTCCAGCTGGGAAGTAACAGCACGGGTTTTTGAAAGCTTTTTAGACACCAATCTATCCCTTTCAAGCATGTTTTGAAAATCTGTGTTTCCCCCAACATTAAGTTGGTATGTGTGGTCAACTGGCATGCCGCGATCTAAAAACAAATTAACAAGTGTTCGGTGTAAAATCGTTGCGCCAACCTGAGATTTTATATCGTCTCCTATAATTGGAACACCTGCTTTTTCAAATTTTTGTGCCCACTGCTTATTTGATGCAATAAAAACTGGAATGCAGTTAATCATGGCAACTTTTGCTACTAAACACACTTGTGCCCAGTATTCGGTTGCTTTTTGTGAACCAACAGGAAGGAAACTAACAAGAACTTCAGCACCTGTTTCTTTAAGAATTTTAACTGGATCAACAATAGTATTGTTACTTGGGATAACAACATCTTCTAAGTATTTTCCAATACCATCAAGAAGTGTTACATTATGTACTTTAACGCCTGTTTTTTTAACTTTAGCAAATATTTTTGTGTTGTTTGGCGCAGCATAAATTGCATCTGCCACATCTTTTCCTACTTTTGTTTTATTTATATCAAATGCCGCAACAACTTCAATATCGGAAATTTTGTACCCTCCTAGCACGGTGTGCATAAGTCCAATGACTCTTTGATTTTCTTTAGCGTTTTTATAGTATGTGAGACCTTGAATAAGTGAGGATGCACAGTTGCCTACTCCAACAATGGCTATTTTGATCTTACCTTTGTACATATAATGGAAGCAATCATAGCATAAAGCTTATCGTAAATCGAGGGTTTGACCTTTGTAGGTAAGGTTTTTTGGTTGTATGGTAACTTGTCGTTCTCCCTCCGTTATACTCCCTGCGACTAAACTTTCAAAACCATTTTTTCCAACGATTTCTTGTGCTTTTTCTACATCCTCTTTTTGAATAAAGAGAGCATAATCCATGCCCATATTGTATGTCTGATACATTTCGTAATCATCGAGGTTTGCATGTTGTTGTATAAAGCGAAAGATTTCTTGAGGTTCAAAAAGATGTTCAATCGTGTAGGTAAAACTGCCGCGAGCGCGCATGATTTTTCGCATTCCATGACCGGTTATATTGGAGATATAGTGGATAGCGATATTTTCATGAAAAAGATCTTGGATAAGTTTTGTATAAATATTTGTTTTTTTAAGTATCGCTTCCCCAAAAAAAGTGCCGTCAGAAAGTTTGGTAGCAAATCCGTGAGGTAATTTTTTAGCAACAGCACGAGCAAGAGAAAGACCATTTGCATTTATGCCATTACTCTTTAAAAGTAGCATTACGTCTCCTGATTTCAAATTTTTGTCAGTGATAAGTCGTTTCTCGTCTGGAATAATTCCAACTGCGCTGCCACCAAGCTCGCATGTATCAGGAACAACAATACCTTTCATTGTTGGTGTTTCTCCTCCTCCCCATGTAGCTGTGCTTATATCACAAGCAGTTTTCCACCCATTTATTAAATCTTTCATTCGTTTTTCGTCTTGCAGCCAACTGTTATTTTCAACTGCCCAATACGCATGGATAACAAGGGGTTGTGCCCCTACAGTAGTAAGGTCATTAATAATTGTTGCAACAGTATCATGCCCAATAACGTCGTAGTAGGTTTTACCTGTTGTTTCTCGCATGGCATCAGCAACAAGATTTTTTGTACCAAGTCCTTCAATAACGGATGCCATAAAGATATTTCCTTGTTTCCAAACAAACGCAGATTCCCCACGAGTATCTTCTATTTCATAGAAACTGTAACCATGTTTGGTAAGGTTTTTTGCAGTATCTTTTGCAGCAGCTTGCGCCAATTTTTTTATTGGATCTTTTGTATCGTAATTATCTCCAACTTGGGAATAAGTAATTGATTGGTTTTTCATAGCTTATGCATTTGTAACATAATCAATCATATTTTCAAAGATAGGAAGGCCTTGAGGTTTATCAACCTGCCTGCCGGCCGGCAGGTATTTCATTCGGCGCCAGTTTGGGTGGTTGGTTACATGATGAAATTTTTCTGGGTGTGGCATCATCCCTATAATTCTTCCCGTTGGATCACAAATTCCTGCAATTGCGTTTGTTGAGCCATTGGGGTTATTTGGATAGATAGAAGTAGGTTTGCTATGTGCGTCAACGTAGCGAAAAACAACCAAATCTTCATCTTCAACTTTTTTAATAACCTCTGCATCTGCAAAAAATTTCCCCTCGCCATGATTGACCGAAACATCCATTATGTCATTTGTTTCTTTAAGAAAAACACAACGACTTTTTTCCTGTTTAATCTTTACCCATCGACATTCAAAAAGTCCCGAGTCGTTATTGGTTAACGTTGCGTCCATTGTGCCAATGTTTCGAAAAGGCAAAAGGCCAGTTCGTATGAGCACTTGAAATCCATTACAAATGCCAACAACAAGTGTATCTTTGTGATCGATAAACTTTTGTAGTTCCTCCGAAAAGAACGACGTCAACTCAACAGCTAAAATTTTTCCAGACACAATGTCATCGCCATACGCAAATCCTCCAGGAAGTGCAAGAATTTGAAAATCACTGAATTTCTTTTCTTTACTCCGAAGCTCATTTACATGCACAAATTCTGCGTCACCACCTGCAAGATTGAATGCAAATGCAAGCTCTTCATCACAATTAGTGCCATCTGCTCTTAAAACTAAGATTTTTGGTTTTGTGGTCATATGTTTTGCAATGTTTTCCCTTTTAACTCATTAAATGAATTAATAACTAAATCTGCCCCTTTTAATTCATCTTTTTTATGCGTTGTGGTAATTGCGATACATTTCATATTTGCTCTGTGAGCTGCTTCTATACCGTTATTTGCATCTTCAACAACAATACAATTTTCTGGATTCACATCGAGTTCGTCGGCTGCTTTAAGAAAAAGATCTGGATATGGTTTTCCTCTTTTGACATCGTCTGCAGTTACAATAACAGGAAAATATTGTTGTAATGGAACATGATTACAAATAATATCTACCTTTTTTCTTTCAGCACCGGTTGCTAATGCAACTTTGCATCCATTTTTTTGTAAACGATCAAGAAATCCAATAAGTCCCGGGGTTGTATCGATACCCTTTTGATTTATAGATTGTGAAAGGAGCAAATCTCTTTTTTGAAGAGATGTCTCTATTTGTTCTTCGGTAATACTAGGAACAAATTGACGAAATATTTCTGACGCTTTTTTCCCTAAAAAATTTTGGAATACAGAAAGAGAAAGTGAAACGTCGTAGTCTTTGAGAAGCTCCGTCCACACAGGAAAATCATGCGTCATTGTTGTTTCTACAACTGTGCCATCCATATCAAAAAGTACTGCTTGTATCATCCGAATATTTCCTTCATTGGTTTTTGCCATGCTTCTTTTAATAAAAACACTTCTGTTGAAAAAAGCTTTTCTTTTTCTTGTAAAACATCAAGTTTTTGTTCTCTCTGTGTTTTGCCAAGGATACTGTGTGGTACATTTTTGAATAGTGCGTGGGCGGTTTTTTCATCTTCGATTTCAACAACAAAACACCCCGCGGTTTCGTTGAACAATGCATAATCAAGTCGTAGATCCTGAAACGAGTTCAGGATGACATCGAGAGAAATTCTTGCTCCCATATTTCCTCCAACACACATTTCAAAAACAGCTGTAATAAGTCCACCTTCACTTATATCGTGAGCAGATAAAATTTCCCCCTTCTGTATTGCAGTATGGAGTGTATCTAAAACATCAGGTAAGATTTTTAGATCTACTTTTGGGATGGAGGTTCCAGATGTATTCTGAACATCAAAATATACAGATCCAGCCATGCCAAGAAAATCCATTTTTCCAACCAAACAAATACTAGATCCCTCCTTTTTAAAATCAGAGGATATCGTTTTTTTAACATCGGGAATTTTTCCAAAAACAGACATACACAAAACTGGTGGAATTGCAATAATCGTTCCATCTCTTCCCCGATATGTTGAAGATAAACTATCTTTTCCAGAAATGACAGGAATTTTAAGTGTTTTCATAAAATCAACAACGGCATCAACGCTTTTATCAAGTGACCAAAGAGACTGCTCATCCGGAAATGGCCAGACGTAATTATTAATAAGAGAGGCGTTTTTGTAGTTACCACCAACTGCCGTGTAGTTAGCAATTGCCTCGGTAGATGCCCATATGCTTCCCCAATATGGATCAATACTGTTAAGTACTGGATTTAGCCCATGAGAAACTATCATGCCATAGGTTTTTCCAAGTAAGGGACGAATCACCGCAGCATCATTTGGTCCATCTAAAAGCTCACCGCTGTATGGTTGCAGTGTATTTGTTCCCTGCACTGTATGATCGTAACGTCTGACAATTGGTTCTTTGGAACAAATGTTGCCGTGGGATAATACCTTTTCAAGTATTGTTATCCATTCGTTTTGTATCTTTGGAATTTTAGGAAGTTTGGTATTTGGTATTTGGTATTTGGTATTTCGGTTCGCTATCATGGTTCGTTGTGGGAGGCCATTATGAAGAAAATCCATGTCAAGATTACAAATGAGTTTTTTTTCAAAAAATATTTTTAATTTTTTATCGTTATCAAATGTACCAAGTACTGCTGGTTCTGTATTGTATTTTTTGCATACAGCAAGAAATGCTTCAAGTTTTTCTTTTGGTATTGCAACAATCATTCGCTCTTGTGATTCAGAAACCCAGATTTCCCATGGGGCAAGCCCTGGATATTTTAATAGCGCTTTTTCTAAATGAACCGTTACACCAGTGTTTTCTCCCATTTCGCCGATTGCGGACGAGAATCCACCTGCCCCACAATCTTGAATAGCGCGAATAAGGTTTTTATCGCGTGCTTCAAGGAGTGCATCAAGTATGCGCTTTTCTTCGATTGCATTACCAATTTGCACAGCTGTGGCATTAATTGTGCTTGTTTTTTCTGTCATCTCGGCGCTTGAAAATGTTGCTCCATGAACTCCATCACGACCAGTTCTGCCGCCAACAACAATAATAAGATCACCTGTTTTAGGTGTGCCTTTTTGAGCTTTCTTTTTTGGAAGTATGCCATACGAACCAACAATAACAGTTGGTTTTGCTCGAAAATCTTCATGAAAGTGGACAGAGCCGTTGTTTGTTGGGATTCCCATGCGATTGCCATAGTCTTTTACCCCTTTGACAACGTTTTTCAAAAGATAGAGCGGTGGTAAACTGCCTTTAGGAAGTTTTTTCGGGTTTATATCAAGTGGTGCAAAACAGAAAATGTCTACTGAAGCAATAGGTTTTGCACCATGCCCAGTGCCTAAAACATCGCGAAAAACCCCGCCAACTCCTGTCATTGCGCCACCATATGGTTCAATAGCGGATGGACTATTATGAGTTTCGACTTTTCCGTTTATGGCAAACCCGTCGTAAAAATCCATAACACCTGAATTGTCAACAAATGCAGAGACAATATGTTTTTTGTGTTTGAGTGCTTCTTTTTTGATCCTATTAATCAACGGTTCTTTCTCCTGCCTGCCGGCAGGCAGGCTTTTATCCTCAACAACAAGGTTTGCTTTGAATGTTTTGTGTGCACAGTGCTCGCTCCACGTCTGGGCAATCGTCTCTATTTCAATATCGGTTGGGTTCTTTTTAATTTTTTGAAAATATGCTTGAATAATTTTCATCTCTTCTACATTAAGAAATAAGGTATCTTTAGAAAGCCAGAGGAGTTCTGGCTCATTCATAGAGCGAAGTGGAATGGTTGTTGTTTTTCCAATAGCTCCTGATATGAGAAGAGTTGTGGGTTCGGTTGTGACAATGTGTTCAATAAGAGGGTTAAATAATCGTAATTTTTCAATGATATCTACAACTTCGTTTTGCAACACTTTTCCATAAAATCCGTATTCCCATGAAGAGTCAGCGGCTACAAGCTTAATGCCTAGGTCTTCTGCGGCTTTTGTAATAGAAGCAACTTCTGGGTTCATAACACCTGATTTATAGGCAATTTCAATAGTGTTATTTGCATCTTTTAGAATTGGTTTATTAAGACTGTAGTGTTGATTTATTGGTTCTGAAAATAACTTCTCTGCGAGAACTATTGTTTCTTTTTCACTAATTCCCTCAAGTCTATAGACACGAGCGGTTTTTACTTGCGTGACATGCTTATTTTTTAGAGTGTTTTGGATGTCATATAAAATACCATCTCCTTGTAGATCTGGACCAATAATTGTCTGGACACGAACAGTTTGCATTATCGATATATTCTTTCCACATCTCTCCACCCAATGTCTGTTCTGTAATGTAGGTTATTACCATCAACATGAATAAGCGAGATTGCTCTATATGCTCGGCGTCTTGCTTCTAAAATATTTTTTCCCTCAGCAATGAGATGAAAAATTCTTCCGCCATTTACAAAAAATTGTTTTTCTTCTCGTTTGATACCAGCGCCAAAAACTTTGATGTGTTTAAGTTTTATAACGTCTTGTAGGCCAAAAATCTCTTTCCCTCTGACTTGGGAGTAATCGTTTGGATAACCAAATGCACAACCAGCAATACTTATACGTACTTTTCGATCAACATATATTTTAATTTTTTTAAGTTTTTTTTCTAAAACTGCATCAACAATTGTTATGTAGTCTTTGGTAATACCAGGAAGAACAACTTCTACTTCTGGATCTCCCCATCTCGCATTAAATTCAACAAGTTTTACTCCATCCAGGGTCAACATACCCCCAACGTACAAAATACCGCTATATGGTCGTCCTTCTTTTTGCATGCCCTTTATAAATGGTTTTAAAACTTTTAATTCAACTTCTCGTACAACATTTGTTGTGACAACAGCTGCTTTTGCTACGCAACCCATACCACCAGTGTTTGGGCCAAAATCTTTGTTGTAAACAGTTTTGTGATCTTGCGCAGCATTGATAACTTTATAATTTTCTCCATCACAAATAGCAAAGAATGAGAATTCTTCACCCATCATACACTCCTCGATTAAAAATGTTTCTCCTGATTTTCCAAACTTGCGCATAGTTTGTATTGCTTTTTTCGCTTCATCTTTGTTGTTAGCTCGAATTGCACCTTTTCCAGAGGCAAGACCTGAAGCTTTTATGTAGAGTGGTTGTTCTGGAAGTTTTTCGATATACTCGATTGCTTCTTGCGGGTTTCTAAAAGATATATAATTGGGAATAGGAAGGTTATATTTTTTCATAAAGCTTCGTGCCCAATCTTTACTCCATTCAATTTCTGCTTGTTTTTGCGTAGGCCCAAAGGTTTTAATACCTAGTTTCTGAAACTTATCAACAAAACCTTGCGCTAATTGATCATCTGCTGCAACATCAATAAGATCAACTTGTTCTTTTTTCGCTAAGTCGGCAATACTTTGAAAATCAGTAACACGAATGTAGGGGAAAATAGCTATTTTTTTGTTGGTAAAATCCATAAGACCATTGCCTGGAGCAACAAGAATTTTTTTTACCCGCTCATTTTTTGCGTAAGCCTCTGCAAGTGCATGTTCACGACCTCCTGATCCAATAATTAAAATTTTCATATTAGTTACAAAGTTTTTCTAGTACATCAACATATAGCTGATTTTCTTTTTTCTTAAGCCTCGTGTAGAGGGTCTCGATTGTATCAGAGGGAACGATTTTTTCAAAGCACCTTCCTAAAACTTGTCCAAAGTCAAATTCGTGCGAAAGAAAATGATTGCTACATCCAGCATATGTTGTATGAGTATCGAGAAAATTTTGCATTGCGCGATCGGTCATTTTTCCTTTATTCCAAAGCGCATCGGTTCCATCTGGGTTTTTAACAATACCATCAACTGTGTCGGGTATTAATCCTGGGTGTGTATTGAGAATGCGATTTGGAAATGCATCAATAACAGCATCTGGAATGATCTGCTTCCATCCAGCCAGACATATAAAATCAGGATTGAGTTTTTTAAGAATTGGCAACAGATCATCTTTCGTTGGAGAAATTTCTATAGGAAGATTATGTGTTTTTGCTCTTTCTAAACCAGGAGCATCGGAGGTATCATTTATGACAGCAACGATTTCTGCATTAATCTTTTTACTTTCAACACCGTCAATAATTGCCTGTAAATTTGTGCCAGTGCCTTTATTAGAAATTAAAACGACAAGTGTTTTCATTATACATTAAAGTTAATATCTTTTGCGTTATCGCCTATATCAATTGGGTAATTTCCAGTAAAACACGAAGTGCAAAAGAGTGATTCTGGTAATTCGGTTGCTTTTATCATGTTTTCATAAGAAAGGTAATGCAGGGAGTCAGCACCAATAAATTTCTCAATTTCAGAAATTGTCATGTTTGCTCCAATAAGCTCTTTTTGGAATGGTGTATTTATGCCATAAAAGTCTGGATATTTTACCGGTGGACAGCTGCTAAGAAGATGTACTTCTGCGGCTCCTGCATTGCGGACCATTGTCACAATTTTTTGTGATGTTGTTCCGCGGACAATCGAGTCATCAACAAGCACAACTTTTTTTCCTTTAATAAGTTCTGTAATGGGATTTAATTTCATTTGTACTCCTCGATCACGCAATTTTTGGTCAGGCATAATAAAGGTTCTGCCAATGTATCTATTTTTTACCAGAGCAAATTCAAGTGAAATATTGAGTGTATTTGCATAGCCGGTTGCTGCGGGAATTGAAGATTCAGGAATTGGAATAACAACATCAGCTTTTAATGGGTATTCTTTTGCTAACATTTTTCCAAGATTCTCTCTTACTTTGTATACTCTTTTTCCTATAAGGATACTATCTGGTCTTGAAAAATAGACAAATTCAAAAATATCAAGCTTCTGGTTGGGTTTTGAAAGTATGTAGGATTCCAGGCCATGTTTACTTACAACGACTAGTTCTCCAGGAGCAACATCCCGAAGATATTTTGCGTTAACTGTATCGAGCGCGCATGTTTCTGAAGAAAAAACAAATCCACCATTAATGGTGCCAATTGAAAGCGGTCGAATGCCATAGTGATCTCTTACAGCAGCAATTTTATCTTTTGTCATAACAAGTAAAGAAAAAGCACCAGTAAAAAGAGGAAATGTTTTTCTAATTGCATCTTCCAAACTATCATTTTGTTGTACATGCCATTTTATCGCAGCATGCATATGTTCGGTATCGTTAAAGCCTTCTGTATTAATATTTTTTTCTGACAAAAACGCTTTTATTTTTTCTAAGCGTGGTAGATTTCCGTTGTGTGCAGTAACAAGAAGATTATCTTTATCGCTTACAGGTTGTGTGTGTTGGAAAAGTGAGCCTCCAGAGGTGGAGTAGCGATTGTGGCCAATTGCCATATGGCCAGTTAGGTTAAGGAGATCATTTTCGGTGTATACTTGTGCAACAAGTCCTGTTGCTTTATGTGTTTTAATTCTTTTGCCATTTGCAGCTGAAATGCCGGAACTTTCTTGACCACGATGCTGTAGTGCATAAAGGCCAAAATAGGTAAGTCTGGCAGCTTCAAGACCTTCCCCATAAATGCCAAAAACTGCGCATTTTTCATGCATCGTGTCATTCATAATTTTTTAAATTTTTCTTTATCCTTTCTTCGATAGAAACTGACTCATCGATAACAATTGCTTTTCCAGTTAGCATTTTGTATGCGTCTTGATATCGTTTGGAGACTTCCATAATAAAATCTTGTGGCATTTGTGGTGGTTCTCCATCTCCCATGTAGCCCTTTTTCTTAAACCAAATCCGCAAGAATTCTTTGTCGAAGTTTTCCGGCTCCTCATTTTTTGCAAAACGCGATTCGTAGCTTTCTTTTATCCAGAAACGAGAGGAATCTGGCGTATGCATCTCGTCGATTAGGAAAACGTTTCCGTTATATAATCCAAACTCATACTTGGTGTCAACTAAGATAAGCCCTTTTTCTTCACATATTTCTGATCCTCTTTGAAAAAGAGAAAGTGCAGCGTTTTCCATTTCTTCATACACATCTTTTGCGACAATTTTTCTTTCAAGGATTTGCTCTTTTGTAATGCGTTCATCATGTCCTGATTCGGCTTTTGTTGTTGGGGTAATAACTGGGTTTGGAAGTTTTTGGTTTTTTTTGAGTCCCTCTGGGAATTGAATCCCGTAAATTTCACGTTGCCCTTTTTCGTAGCTTCCCCAAATGGATGTTCCCGTAATACCGCTTATATATCCTCTTATAACCATTTCGATTGCGATTGGTGTTGCGTTTTTCGCAATCATCACATTTGGATCTGGAACTGAAAGCATGTGGTTGGCAATAATATCGTTTGTCTTTTCAAACCAAAAAGCAGAGAGTTGATTCAAGACCTGGCCTTTGTAAGGGATGTATCCTAAGACTCGATCAAATGCAGAAATTCTGTCCGTTGTAATTAATATTCGTTTGTCGTTTACAATATAACAATCGCGAACTTTTCCGCTATATTTTTCTCCAAATCCTTGTAAATCTACGGTTTTTAGTATATGCATATAGTTATATTATATCTTAATTATCATTCCTTCAATTGTATCTACTCTTACAAGATCGCCATCTTTGAGAAGTGTTGTTGCATGTTTTGTGCCAACGATACATGGAATACCAAATTCACGAGATACAATTGCAGCATGACTTGTTATACCACCTTCATCTGTCACAATTGCAGCAGCTTTTCTCATTGCTGATACATAATCTGGATGGGTTGTAACTGCAACTAAAATAGTACCAACTTTTACTTTGTGTAAATCCTTTACTCCGTGCACAATAGTAACTGTACCTTTTGCATTACCTTTTGATGCGACTCGCCCAGTCAGTTCTACTGATTTTTTCTCTTGTTGGAGTAGATTAAATAATTTTAATGCACCTGGAATTTCATTACCTGTAAGACAAACTAACTGTTTTCGCCAATCTAGATAAATGACAAACCCTTTTTTTCTTTCCTGGATAAGGTGAGGCGAAGTTTTTTGGTTACTGGTAAGAAATTGGATAATCTCTTGTTGTTGTACGTATGAAATATCCTCTAAAGAGATATCCATTCTTTTTGCTATTTCGGTAAATAAAGATGATGCATAATAAACACCTTCTCTTCTAAAATCATCCCTAGCATCTTTTATGTAAACAAAACGTTTTGCCATAAGAAGGTAAGCGAGATCTTTCTTAGAAAAATCAAAGCCTTTAATAATTTTTGAGAAGGATGTATGTTGCTTCGTTGAGTTACTTGCGAACGGTTTTAATTGCTGCTTAAATTCTGTTTTTGTCCAAGGCTTATTGTGAATATCTAAACAAGATAGCCATTTGTATTGCTCATATAAGTCTTCAAGTTGTTTTTTTGATAATTTTCCTCTTCTTGTTTGTACCTCATATTGTAATTGTAAAATTGCAGCTCTTTTTTCTGGAGTAAAAAGACTATCATATATTTCATGTTTTTGGTCTTCTTTATGGAATTTTGTTATATATGTATCGAGAATTGTTGTCGCTTTATCTGAAACATAGTTATTTAAAATAAAAGCAGACCACGCAAATACAGAGTATCTGCATTTTTTTTCATCATGCTCTAAAAAAAGTTCAAGCAATTCTTGATTGGTAAGTTTTTGGAGATTTGTTTTTGATATTCTCCTTGCAGTTTTTACATAATTTTCTCCATCAAATAAAAATTGCTTTTCATATTGCTCAAGATCTTCGACACGGTTTGTATATGCATTATTTAATCCTTCAACAAGTTCAACCCACGATTTTCCGTCAATATAAAACGCTGTATTGTTTCCTGTGCTAGGTATAATGACTTGAGTAATTGAAGTTTTGGGGAAGTGGTATGTAGCGGTTGCCAAAAGCCCAACAGCAGCTTGTGAATATTGCACACCGTATTCTCGTTCATAGATTTTCTTCCAAGAAATTTTTTTGAGATAGGAATTAAAAATTGGTTCTGGAATCATATATTTATCGAAAAACTTTGTTAGCAGAAAGTCCCAATTCTTTTCGAATGTTTTTTATTCTGTTTACATACTCTTTAAAAGTATTTTCTGGTTTATGAATTCGATAAAAACCTTCTGCATTTTTGTAAAGAGAGGAGTCGAAGACATCGGCATCTTTGACAAGTTCAACATACGGATTGTCGGAGTAAATTTCTTTCTCACTGTGATGTAAGACTGCTTGGGTAATTGTTTCTATTTCCTCCTGAGTAAATCCGCCAATTTCTCGCAAAATCTTTTCTGCTATTGGAGCACCTTGTTTTCCATGATCTTTATATTTTCCCTCAACAATGACATAGATATCGTGAAGTACGCAGGAGGTTGCAGCAAGGTCAACATCGAGGTTTCTTTTTTGGGCTAATATTTTGCCAATGTGGCAACACGCAGATGAATGTTTGAGCTCAAATACTATTGAGCTTTCTCTTTTGCTGTCTGGTAGTTTTAAGGTAAGAAGGAGCTGGATAACTTTTCTTTCTACTTTTTCAAACCGCGTTAAGGAGTTGCCTTTATAATGGTGAAAATCTTTGAGCTTACTGTTCATCCAAGTACTTTTTATACCCTTCCTCATTTAATTTTTTATTTTTCTCTCTTACTGTTTCTTTAAGATTATTTTTGTATGCTTCTAATTTTGTTTGTAATGAGGAATCAGTTATTCCTAAAATCTCAACAGCCAAGAGTGCAGCATTTACTACTCCATTGATAGCAACTGTTGCGACAGGAATACCTGCTGGCATTTGTACAATGGAAAGAATTGAGTCAAGACCATCAAGAGCTTTTGTTTTAATAGGAACGCCAATTACAGGGAGAGAGGTAAGTGATGCTGTCATGCCCGGTAAGTGTGCGGATCCACCAGCACCTGCAATAATGACTTTTAATCCTTTTGATTGCGCTTCTTTTGCATATGTGGACATTTCATCAGGAGTTCTATGTGCTGAAACAACGCTTATTTCGTAGGAGATATTAAAGTCTTCAAGAACTTTTGCCGCATCCTTCATTATAGGAAGGTCTGAATCTGATCCCATGATAATACCGACAACTGGTTTCATATAATAATCATGTTTCGTGCTTTCTCGGCTTTGTCTAAACACTCTTCAACGTTTTCTCCAATTACCGTGATATGCCCCATTTTTCTCCCAACTCGAGATTCTTTCTTGCCGTACATGTGCAAAGAGACATTTGGTAAAGCAGTTGCTTTATCTAGTCCAAGAGGTGTTCCCGGACCGTGTCGTTGTCCTAGGATGTTTTTCATTGCTACTGCCTTGACAGCCATTGTAGTTTCTCCTAGGGGTAGACCAGCAATTGCGCGAATGTGTTGTTCAAACTGAGAGGTTTTCGATGCTTCGATAGTGTAGTGGCCTGAATTGTGGACGCGTGGTGCAATTTCATTAACAAGTACATTATCGTCTTTTTTACAAAACATTTCAATACCAAAGATGCCTGCTCCTTCTAAATATTGTACAGTTTTGTTGGCGAGTGCTGCTGCATTTTTTTTGGCTGTTTCTGAAACTCGAGGTGGAGCAAGAACAACGTCACAAATGTTATCTTTATGCATTGTTTCAACAATTGGATAAGAGGTAACATTTCCTTGGCGATCTCGTATAACCATTACAGCAAGCTCTTTTATAAATGGTACATACTGTTCAACATACAGTTTTTTTCCGTGTAATTTTTCCATTCCCTGTTGGATTTCATCCTCTGTGTGAATAACTGCATTTCCTTTCCCGTCATACGCATCAAAGCGTGCTTTCAGAAGGAGTGGGTAACCAAAATTTTCTGATGCAGCAATAATATCTTTTTTTGTCTCCACTTCTATAAAATCTGCAGTTGGAATACCATGAGTCTTTAAATACTCTTTTTGTCGCAATTTATCTTTAATAATAGTAAGAGTTTTTGGGGAAGGATCAACTTGTTTTCCCTCGTTAAGAAGTTCTTGGAGTACCTTATCGTTTATAAACTCAGATTCAAAAGTAACAATATCTGACTTTTGTGCAAGTTGTCGAATTGCTGCTTCATCTTTAAAATCTCCAACAATTTGTTCATCGCTAACTTGTCCTGCTGGGCTTTGTGGAGTTGGGTCAAGTATAAGGACATAAAAGCCAAGCTTTTTTGCGGCAAGCGTTAACATTCTTCCAAGTTGGCCACCGCCAACAATGCCGATTCGTACGGGGGAATTTTTAGCGGACAGATTGTTTATTTTTGCAGTGTTTTTAGTAATAGTTCGCATCGTTTACTGGCAAGTCCTACATGTTCTGCTGGGTTAAGAAATGTTTCGATTTCATCTTTTTTTAGAAATGTCGTTATTTGGGTATCATTTTCAAGCAAGTTTTGTAAGGGATTTCTATCGGTAGTTTTCATTGTTTCATATGCTTTCAAAGCATTTTCTCGTATTGCTTCATGAATATCTTGTCTATTGGCGCCTCGTTTTACAGCTTCCATAAGAATTCTTTCCGTTGCGGCAAATGGCCCATGGAGGGAGAGATTTTTTTGTATTTGTTTTTCGTTCATAATTAGTCCTTCAAGAATACTATGTAGGCTTTGCAGTATCGTATCAATTGCTAAAAACATTTCTGCTAAAAAAACTCGTCGATTTGCAGAATCATCAAGAGTTCGCTCCAAAAGCGAGTGTGCTGCATTATCTCGTGCAACTCCTTCAAGTTGAAACACAAGTCTTGCAAGAGAACAAACCTGCTCTGCTTTTATTGGATTTCGTTTAAATGGCATAGCTGATGAACCAACTTGTTTTGTTCCAAATGGTTCTTGCCACTCACCAAATCCTGGAGATTGCATAAGTCGCAGATCAAACGCAAATTTGTACCCTGTTTGTGCAATAGATGACAGCATGGATGCAATAATATATTCGATTTTTCGAGGTGCAGTTTGCCCACTTATCAAAACAGGTTCAATACCCAGTTCCTCCATGACTTCTTTTTCAAGGGTGAGCGCTTTTTCTCTATCAAGAAGGCTAACATAGCTTGCGGATGTACCAACAGCGCCTTTTATGCCTTTGCCTTTTAGCATTTCTTTTCCAAAACGAAGAAACTTTAGGTCAAAAAGTAGATCTTGCGCATACAGGGCAAACCGATACCCCATGGTTGTTGGCTCTGCGGGTTGGAGGTGCGTATATGCCATGCAGACAGTGTCTTTATATGTTTCTATTTTTTTGGAAAAAGCACTAAGGAGAAGTTGGAGTTTTTGTTCAATAAGAACAAGCGATTCTTGCATGCGTATTGCGTCCGTATTATCTTCAATATCCATTGATGTTGCGCCAAGATGAATTTTTCCTCCGCCTATTTTTGCCTGGGACGCAAAAACTTTAATTTCTGCCATTAAATCATGGTGAATTTCTTGTTCTATTTTATGACTTTCTTCAATAGCGATTTCATTTTGATGTGCAATAAGATCGTCAAGCTCCTCTTTTGTAACAAGGCCTTCTTTCGCTTGGATTTTGGCTAGTGCTACCCAGATTTTTCGCCAGAGTTTTCGTTTGTAGGATTCAGACCAGATATGCCGCATGTGAGTGGAGCCATAACGCCAGGTAAAAGGAGAAAGGTAAGTGGAATAATCAAAGGCAGTCATAGATATATTATAGGATATTTTTTATGAAATGTCAAAGATAAACTTTTTAACAACATCTGCAATTCCATCTTCTTCAACGCTCGGTGCTATATAATCCGCAATTTCTTTAAGTTCTGGCACTGCATTTCCCATTGCAACTTTTAGTCCGCAAGCCATAAGGAGTGGGAAATCATTATAGCCATCCCCTACACCAATAATATCATGGGTATTAATATCAAGCAATTTGGCAACTTCAAAAATCCCATGCTGTTTTGTTGCAAGAGCGTGGGTAATAATAATGCAGAAATAGCCTTTGTACCACGAAGGTACTTTGTGTGCAGCAATAGTTGGGATATGAGAAATTGTATCAATTAATGCATCAGCTGCATCATTTGATAGGTCGGTGCCAATATAAATTTGATAGATCCGTTTTGGAAGAAACCGTAGAGGTGAACCAAGATCGTTGACGCCATCATTAAGCCAAAACGGTATGTTAAGCGTATGTTGAAACATATCAAGTAGAACTTTTACATCTTTTTGTAGCATGGGTTGTTCCCAAACAATTTTTTTGCTTTTTCCATCGATAATTTGTGAGCCACCATTAATAACTGAATATCCTGAAAGCGAAAGATGATTAATAATCTCAAAAGCGTCTTTGTAGGGACGAGAAGTTGCAAGGCAGACGTAAAGGTGCTTCGAGGCTTCCCCAATGGCTTTGGTTGTTTTTTGAGAGGGCATCGAATCTTTTTTGTTAAGAATGATTGTGCCGTCAACATCGAGGATTAGCGCTTTATAGGTGCGTTTATATTGCTCTTTTGATGATTTCATGCCGTTTTGCACCGGTTGAGATATAGGAGACTCTGCAGCCTGCGAGTTTTTCGACTTCTGATATATATGTTTTTGCTTCTTTTGGTAAGTCCTCATAACGCGTAATACCCGCAACTTTCTTTTTCCATCCCTTCATTGTTTTGTAGATAGGTTTCACTTTAGCAAAGAAGGATGTATCACCATCAAAGTAGTTTACTATTTTACCACCCATTGTATAGCCGGTACAAATTTTTATCTCCGAAAACCCATCAAGAATATCGAGTTTTGTAATTGCAATATCAGTAAAACCATTAATTTCAACTCCAAATCGAAGAAGTGTTGCATCAAGCCAGCCACAACGTCTTGGTCTTCCTGTTGTTGCGCCAAATTCTCCACCCTTACTTCGCAATGCTTCTCCTGTACTGTCGAGAAGTTCTGTTGGAAATGGCCCATCGCCAACCCGTGTTGTATATGCTTTGGCAACACCTATTATTTTTGTAATATGTTTCGGTGAAATACCAGCGCCTGCAACAACGCCGCCAGAAAGAGTTGTTGATGCGGTAACAAAAGGATATGTGCCCCAATCATTATCTAAAAATACTCCTTGTGCACCTTCAAAGAGAAGAACTTTCCCTTTTTTAATTGCCTGATTAAGGATGGGATATGGTTCTTTTACAAAGGGTTTAATCTTTTCAAAAAGCGAGAGAAACTCTTCTTCTATGCCACTTTGTTTTAAAGGTTTTTCTCCAAGTGCTTTTAAAATTTTATTTTTTACTGCAAGTTGTACTGCAAGTTTCTCTTTAAATACCTCTTTATGTAAGAGATCACTAAGTCGAATACCATTATAGCTTACTTTATCAGCATGCACTGGACCAATACCACGTCCTGTTGTTCCAGTTTTGCCCTTCCCCTTCGCTGCTTCATATACCCTATCCAAGATTGGGTGGTAGGGCATAATAAGATGGCAGCGAGGAGAAATAATAAGTCGGTTAGTTAAAGTAATGCCAGCATTCTTAAGCATTTCAATTTCAGAGACTAGGACTTTTAGATCAAGGACAGTGCCATTGGCGATAACACCAATAGTCTTTTTATGAAATACACCGGATGGTACAAGATGCATGGCAAATTTGCCGTATTGATTAATAATAGTGTGGCCTGCGTTGTTTCCTCCGTGGTAGCGGATAACAAAGTGTGTACTTTCGGCGAGGACGTCGATGATTTTCCCTTTTCCTTCATCCCCCCACTGTGCCCCAATAATAAGGTGGGCTGACATAAACCAAAATGTATTGTATCGGGCTATTTCTTAAAAAGCAATACGGAAAGTGGTGTAAGCACATGGAGCGTGGTACAATAGCCAAGCTCAAATATGAAGAAAAAACAAACTGTTGTCGTGGGCGTAACAAGTGGTATTGCTGCATATAAGATTTTGGATCTTATAACACTTCTTAAAAAAGATGCAAACGTTGTTGTTGTAATGACAAAAAGTGCTTCAAGAATGATCTCAAAAGAGGAGTTTGAAGAGGCATCGGGAAATAAGGTGTATATTGATTTGTTTGAGGAAAACTTTGACTACAAAAAAGTTCTTGAGTCTCGGCAGGTTGACCATATTCGTATAGCCGATATGGCAGATGTGGTAGTTGTCGCGCCAGCAACAGCTAATATTTTGGGAAAGATGAGTTATGGTATTGCCGATGATTTTTTAACAACCATGCTTTTGGCAACCCAAGCACAGATTGTTATTTTTCCGTCAATGAATGTGCATATGTGGCAGCACCCGGCAGTTGTAGAAAATATTGCTCAATTAAAAAAACAAGGGATAGTTGTTGTTGATCCTGCTAAAGGTGCACTTGCTTGTGGATATGAAGGAAAAGGAAGATTGCCAGAAGTGCAAGAGATGCATAAAGAGATTACGCAACTACTCAATAAAAAAACTTTCCTTCAAGGAAAAAAAATTATTGTTACCTCAGGGGGAACAAACGAGTATATAGATGGCGTTCGATTTATTGGTAACAGAAGCTCTGGCAAAATGGGAGTCGCAATCGCAGAAGCGTGTTTTTTGCAAGGCGCAGACGTACTTTTAATCCGATCAAAAACATCGGTTTCTAGCCGGTATGATATTGGACAAATAGTATTTGAAACAGCAGATGAGTTGTTACATATCCTAAAAAAAGAGATTAAAAAATACGACGTACTTTTTCAAGCAGCTGCTGTTTCTGACTTTTCAATTGATGACAAACATAGTAAAAAAATAGATAGTAAGAAAAATATTATCTTAAAGCTTTCTCCTCGGGAAAAAATTATTACACAAATAAAAACATGGTACCCCAAAATTATGCTTATTGCATTTAAAGCAGTCTGGGGAGGATCAGAAAAAAAACGTATAAAAGAAGCAATGGAAAAACTACAAGAAAGTAATGTAGATGCTGTTGTGGTAAATGATGTAAGTAAAAAAGACAGAGGTTTTTGGTCAGACGAAAACGAAGTCATTATTGTAAAAAAAGATACAACAAAAAAGAAGATTTCTCTTCGATCAAAACGTGAAGTTGCAGAAGAACTTGTGTCATTTCTTTTTTCCTTATGAAAGAGCATGTTAGGGCATTTGCACCTGCAAACATTAGCCTTGTTTTCAAAGCATATAAGCGAAAAAACCCTCGTATGTCAGGTTCGTGGGGAGTAGGATTTACCCTTACCGAGGGTGTTGTCGTAGAGGTAGAAAAAGCGCTAAAAACACAAATTTTATTTAATGGCGCACAAATACATATGCCAACAATTAGTGATGTTCTTCAAAGTATTACGAAAGAGAAAATCTTGTTAAGAATTGAAACAAAACTTCCTTTAGGATGCGGGTTTGGCATAAGCGGAGCAACAGCATTAGCAGCAGCATATGCTATAAATAAGCTTTTACAGTTACAGATACCAAAAGAAGAACTTGCAGCTATTGCGCATACAGCAGAGGTAAGAAATAAAACTGGTCTTGGCGATGTTACAAATCAGTTTTTTGGCGGATTCCTTTTTAAAGGAAAACCAAGCTCGTTTTTCTCCGTCACCCAAATTCCTTTTACAAAAAAAGTTGTGTATTGTCGTGTGTTTGGGGCACTTTCTACAAAAGGTGTTTTAAAAGATAGAGTACTTCTTCAAAAAATTAATAAGGTGGCAACAAAAAAACTTCTTGCTATTAAGAATATTTTAGATAAGAAAACATTGTTTCTAGAAGATATTTTTTCCATTTCGAAACAATTTGTTGTAGAGAGTGGTTTGTTAAAAAATGGTGAGGTAAAAAAAACAATTGAAGAAATAGAAAAAAAGGGAGGGCACGCGACAATGATTATTTTAGGAAATGCAGTAGTAAGCAATATTGCGTTTTCTGGCGCAACAAGATTTTCCCTTTCAAAAAAAGGAGCAATCGTATTATGAATATTCCAAAAACACATCCGCGATACACATCGCTTAAAATACGAGAACGTCTTGTTAAAGGAATAGAACTTGGTATTACATCTATGGACGGATTAATTGCTCATGGTAGAGGAGAAGCATTTGATTATCTTTTGGGAGAAAAAACTCGTCGTTTTGCAAAAGAGGCAATAACAGGAGCAGCAAGTCTGCTTTTACTTGCAAAACATCCTGTTATTTCGGTTAATGGCAATACTGCAGCGCTTGTTACCGATGAACTTATTGCGCTGTCAGAAGTACTTTCTGCGCCGCTTGAAGTAAATGTCTTCCACGCTTCAAAAGAGAGAGAAAAGAAAATTGCTGCTTACTTAAAAGCTCAAGGTGCAAAAGTGGTATTGTTACCCGATGCAACATGTACGATTTTATATCTTGACTCAAACAGAAAGTATGTACATAAAGACGGTATTTATAAAGCAGATCTTGTGTTTGTGCCACTTGAAGATGGAGATCGGGCAGAAGCACTTATAAAAAATGGAAAAAAAGTTATTACAATTGATCTTAACCCACTTTCTCGGACAGCAAAAACAGCAACAGTAACTATTGTTGACAATATTACTCGGGTTCTACCCTTACTTCTTAAAAGTATAAAGATAGAGAGCAAGAAAAAGAAAACAGTTCTGGAAAGAGTATGGAAGGAGTATGATAATAAGAGAGTACTTAGGGAGGCAATAAGATGGATCAAGTAGCACAAGTTCGAGAAAAAATAGATATCGTTCTTCTTATCTCAGAGTATATCCCATTAAAAAAAACAGGGCACAATTTTAAAGCTCCATGCCCTTTTCATAGTGAAAAAACTCCTTCTTTTGTCGTTTCGCCAGAGCGGCAAATATGGCATTGTTTTGGGTGTAATCGTGGAGGAGATTGTTTTTCATTCTTAATGAACTATGAGAATTTAGAATTTCCTGAAGCACTTCGTATGCTTGCAAAAAAAGTAGGCATAGAACTTGTGCAAACGCCATTTCAAAGTGGTGTTTCTTCGAAAAAAGAAAAGATATACACCCTAAATCGTTTAACAGCAGAGTTTTATCATTACGTGTTAACCAAGCATCCTGCCGGAAAAAGAGCAATGTCATATTTAACGAAAGAGCGGGGTATAGATCCAAAAGTACTTGATACCTATATGGTTGGATTTGCACCAACAAATGGTCGAGCATTAGTATCCTACCTTATAACCAAAAAAAAATATACAAAAGAAGACCTTTTCGATGCGGGGTTGGCAGTACAAAAGATGGGAGGATTGAGAGATTTTTTTGTGAATAGAATTATATTTTCGCTTTTTGATCACAGGGGAAATGTCGAGGGATTTTCTGGAAGAATAATAGATCCAACGACCGCCTCAGGACAAGTTCCAAAATATGTTAACACAAAAGAGACAATTGTCTATCACAAAGGTAATGTTTTTTTTGGTCTCCATCGTGCAAAAGATGAAATAAAAAAGCAAAAATGGGCGATTATTATGGAAGGTGAATTTGACGTGTTATCATCATTTCAAAGTGGTATTAGTAATGCAGTAGCTGTAAAAGGAACAGCATTAACCGAGAACCAAGTAAATCTTATTGCAAGGTTTTGTGAAAAGGTAAGTTTGTGTTTTGATACAGATAGCGCAGGGCAAGAGGCTGTTATTCGAAGCCTTGCGGCTATTGAAAAAAAAGGTCTTACAACAACCGTTATTATTTCACCAAATGGGAAAGATCCAGATGAAGCGATTAAAACTGATGAGGGTGCATTTAAACAAGCAGTAAAACACGATATACCGGTGTATGATTATCTTCTGGAGCGGTTTTTTTCCATAATTGACGCAAACTCCGTAGAAGGAAAGAAGCGTCTCACAGAGGAGTTGTTGCCAGTTTTTAATGCAATCGAAAACGAAGTTATAAAAGAGCACTACCTTAAAAAACTAGCCTTGGCTCTTGATACCTCATATGAAAGCGTTGCCAAGCAGGCACAGCGTCTGGTACGCCGGGAAAAAGATGCTTCGGTATTGCCAAAAATAAATGAAAAACGTCCACGAAAAGAGATTTTAGAGGAGTATTTGTTGGGGCTTATTCTTCAGTACAAGAAACCAAAAGACCCACTTGAAGAAATACTAAAAAAATACCCATCATTTTCTTTTTCTATTCCAGCAATGGAAAAAATTATTGAAAATCTCGCTCTGTTTGTAAAGGAACATGAGGAATTTAATTCTATACTCTTTCTTAAACAGTTACCACCCGAGCTTTTTTCTGTATTTGATCGCTGCTACCTTTTACCTTTACCCGTCTTTACAAACGATGAGGTACACCTTGAAGAGATCCTAAAAATTGCTAAAGACGCTTACGTATTTTCGCTTCATGAGCAGATAAAAGCTATTAGTAATGACATTAAACAACAAGAAAAAGATGGAAAAGACGACTTAGAGCTTCTGCATAAGGAATTTTCTCGTTTAACCGCTTTGTTGTCGGATACACAAAAGTAGCAAAACTTGTGCTACAATACAAGCATATGAAAAGGTCAACTATTGCCCTGTCTGAAATCGTGGCATCGGCCAAGAAACGTGGATACATTACGCAAGACGAAGTACTACAGCTTTTTCCAAAACCAGAAGAGCATATTAAAGAGTTGGATGAGCTTTATGATAAGCTCATGCGATTTAATATTGATGTTTTTGAAAGCGTTGCCCAGGAAAATGCAGATGCGCAACCAATAGAAGCTTTAGAAAAAGAGCTTGAGGCACTGACCGTCCTTACGGAAGGGTCTGTATCAGATCCTGTGCGAATGTACCTAAAAGAAATCGGTAGAATTCCTCTTTTAACGTTTGAGCAAGAAATATCACTTGCTAAGCGCGTTGAAAAATCAGATCGTGAAGCCAAAAAGATTCTTATCAACTCCAACTTACGGTTAGTTGTATCTATTGCGAAAAAATACGTTGGTCGTGGATTAACGCTTTTGGATTTAATTCAGGAAGGAAATCAAGGGCTTATTCGAGCAGTCGAGAAATATGATTGGAGAAGAGGGTATAAGTTTTCAACCTATGCGACGTGGTGGATTCGGCAATCAATAACTCGTGCAATTGCTGATCAGGCACGAACAATTCGTATTCCAGTACACATGGTTGAAAACATCAACAGGTTTCTTAGGACTTCTCGAAAACTCATGCAGGAGCTTGGTCGTGAACCAACACCTGAAGAAGTGGCAAAAGTGCTAGATATTGATCCCGAGAAAGCGCTTGAAATAATAAAAATTTCGCAAGAACCAGCCAGTCTTGAGTCACCAGTTGGTGACGAGGAAGACAGCCGTTTGGGTGATTTTATTCACGACACAAATGCACCAACGCTTTTTGATACAGCATCACGCGAGCTTCTTAAAGAGCAGGTTGACCAGGTACTGGGTACTCTTTCTGATCGAGAACGAAGAGTATTAGAAGAACGGTTTGGTTTGAAAGATGGGAAACCAAAAACACTTGAAGAGGTTGGTCGTATGTTTGCTGTTACCAGAGAACGTATTCGTCAAATTGAAGCAAAGGCTCTTCGAAAGCTTCGCCATCCCAGCCGGGGCAATAAGCTAAGAGACTACTTAGGATAGTATATTTTATTCTCCAACAATTCGCTGAATAACTTTGGCAACATCCATTGTTGTTTCGCCAGGCGTAACAACAGCGATAGTGCATACAGAGGTTAGTGGTCCACGTTCTTGGTGGAAAGATACAAATCGTCTATCTCTAAGCGGTGTTACCTCTAGGATTGGTTTTTGCGAGTTTGCATTTCCATTATGTTCCATGTGTAATTTGGCAATAAAAATAAAAATACCATTTTCTCGTAATTGCTTAACAGATAATTCGTGTTGTGCAAGGTATGCTCCACGATCCCTTTCAAATACTCTAATTTGTTGTAGTGGATCCCAGAAGTTTTTTGGATCTGAAGCTTTTGTAACAACAAAAGATGCATTGCTGGCAACCATGTCACCTCGTTTCATAGTTTGCGAAAGATCTATTGTTTGGTCTAGTTGTGCTCCTTGTGTAGTAATTTCTAATTCGTCTCCTGCCATAACCTCTTGTCGATATCGTATATCGATTTCTCTTATGGCAAATTTGTCTAAGCCGTGAGTATAACCAGCATTTTGCAAAAATATATTGGCAGCTTGTAATCCAAATCCAAGACGGGGACCATAATTTAAATGATTATTATCATCAATAATAGGCGGTTCACTAGCAACAGTAATATGAGTTATTGATCGAAGAGTAGATAAATCTGGTTTTTTGGGATAAATCCCAGTTCGTTCACAAGACATAGGAGGTTAGCGGTTACACAGGGAAGCGTTTTTCTCGCAGAATGCTTTTTGTGAATCTTCTACTTTTTTCTGCATTTCTGCATTATGCTTACCCATCTCATCCCATTTTCGCCAAAATTCTTCTTCCCATTCCTTGCTGCCTGGACGGCCTGGAATAATAGTAGGAAATGGTGTTGAAGTAGGATATGGTTGGTAATAGTATATTGTTTTTGGTTTTGGTGCAAGTGTTGGAGTTGGTGTCGTTGTAATAGTTGGCGCTGGAAAGGTTTTTAGTTTTATTGGTGTTGGTGTAGGAAGCGGTTCAAAGGTTTTCGCAAGTTCTTGCCATCCTTTTTTAATCTGTGCCGCTTTTTTTGGAAGCTCGCCACTTTCAAGACCAAAAGCAACAGTGCCAGAAATAGATGTTAAAAGAAGAAGGAGTAGTAATAAAAATATAAAACGACTTCGTGAAAGGACACTAAAAAACGGTTGTGGGTTATTTTGCTGTAGTTGTGGGTCCATGGCTTAAACTTGGAATAGTTCTTCTTCTGGAAACTTGAAGAGCCAGGCTGCAAGGAGATTTGGAAATGTTTGTGTAAGGTTATTATATTCCTGTACCGATTGATTATATTCCTCCCTATATTTGGCAATAAAGTTTTCAGTTTCTTTTAGATCTTCTCGAAGTGCTAAAAAGTTTTCATTTGCCTCGAGTTTTGGATAGTTTTCAGTAACCATAAAAAGTGAGCGAAGCGTTTCTGTAAGCATATTTTCTACTTTCGCTTTCTCTTTTACTGTTTTTGATGTATCTAGCGCAGATCTTGCTTTTGCGACGTCTTCGAAGGTTTCTTTTTCGTGTTTGGTATACTCTTTAACCATTAACGCAAGCCGCTCAATAAGCGATGCACGTCGTTTAATTTGTACTTCGATATCAGAAAAATCGGTTTTTACTTGATTTCGCTTGGTAACAAATGCGTTATATGTTGCCCAAAGATATAGAAGGGTTAAGACCAAAACACCCGAAAAGATGCTTAAAATAGTAAAAAGTGTTGATGTTGAAAGAGATAGCAGCATGGTTATGTGGAGCGTAGCATATTGTTTTTTGTTTGTCTAGAGGTTTCTAAATATGCAAAACACCCCTCTTTGTAAACTCAAAGACTTCCACCATCTGGTGGAATGGATCCTTGTGGGATCCAGGGTGTAGTGCACGTTATTCAATTGTCGTTGCGGTTGGTTGCAGGGTTCTGCGGCGAATCAATGGATCGTTCTCTTTGGTCTCTTTGACCGATACGTCCATTTGGGGTGGGCTCGCTTCTGCGACCCCGAAGGACGACCTTCCCATCGTCACCGTCTTCAGGCCATGAGACTACACGAGTTGCCACGCGACCTCCTTCTGAGGTAACTATTCTGCCGACGCAGAACCGTATGATCTAGTCGATGACCACTAGTGGCTCAACGCCTAGTTTTCTGGCGTCTGCGCGCAGGCGGGAGCGTGTCTCCTCATTAAGGGGTCCTCTACCACTTAGTAAGGAAACCGATATAAGCTGGGGTAGCCTCTTCTGCACTTCCTGAAGAGCAGCATCTGCTGTGACAAGGGTGAGCACTGCTGCCCTTTCCCTATCGTCACGATCAGCAATACCGTACTCACTACTGGAGCGTTTTTCTCCACAGGGTTGTGTGAAGATGACCTTTCGCTTTCCACCAGTGGCTATAAGCTCCACTGTGTACCGAGAGGTACCTATTACTCCGACTGCGGCAGTTCTTACGCCGTTTTGCATAGTACGGTTTCCCTCTGCAGAAACAGCGGTACAGCCATACTCTCGGACTAGGCGCAAAAACTCTTCAAGGGAGCGTGCTTTTGCCGGGAAATACCTGCGAATCCAGCCGAACATGTCCTCTCCTTTCCTTTACAACTAACTAGTTCATCCATCACTCATGGACGCCTCAATGACTACTAAGATTAATAGGCATAAAGCCGTCCATGAGGCTAATTTTTACCAAGTTAGCCTTGGTTTCCGCAACAATGTTAACGTGCTAATTTTGAGCGCAAAAAGAAGCAGCGCAATAAACAGCTCTTGTTTACAGGCTATTTCTTTTGCAAGAAGAGAGTCTACCAAATCTTGGGCACAAAGTCAAACTATAGGATAGCAAGTTTACTTCTTGTGTAAGAAGTTCCACACATTGGCAAATACAAAGCCGACAGCGTACCCAATTAGTGATGTTATAACAACAAGCATTAGTGCTGTTGCAATATCAAATTGCCTGATTTTTAACGGGTTATTTACAAAATGTAGCCAGTGTGCCCAGTCAATAAATGTCTGCGCAAGTCCAACTGCAACCAAAAGCGACCAGAAAATATGCACAACTCCTGCAAATGCGCCAAGCGTTAGTGCAGTTTTATGTTCATTCAGTTTCATTTCTTTCACCTCCTTTCTGTTTTAGTATACAATAGAAAAGATAAAAGAGAAGGCAACATTTGCAGGTGGATGTTTTTGGTGCACAGAAGCTGTTTTTAAACGGTTTAAAGGTGTAGAGAGCGTTGTTTCTGGGTATATAGGAGGAGAAACTGAGAATCCAACATACGATGATGTTTCTTCTGGGAAAAGTGGTCATGCAGAAGCAATCCAAATAACCTTTGATCCAGGGGTTATTTCCTACAAAAAGCTTCTCGATGTATTTTGGAAAGTGCATAACCCAACTACTCTTAACAGACAGGGAAATGACATGGGGACACAGTATAGATCAGCAATTTTTTTCCACTCCCCAAAGCAAGAACAAGTTGCAAAAGAGTCAAAAGAGAAATTAGAAAAAGAAGGTGTGTATCAAGAGCCAATTGTCACGCAAATCGTTCCGTTTACTACTTTTTACAAAGCCGAAGGATATCATCAAGATTATTTTGATCGAAACCAAGAATATCCCTATTGCCAGTTTGTTATTAACCCCAAAATTAAAAAACTTTATAAGGATTTTAAAGATGAGCTAAAAGATGAATATAAAGCAGATGTTTCTAAAGTATAATTCTTGGTAAATTCTGCTAAAAACAGCTTCATGTGGTACAATTTGGGGCATGAAACGCACAGAGTATGTCATTGCCAGCGAAATTGCACAATACGTCTATTGCCAGTGTTGTTATTACGATACCCTTGAAGGAGTAAAACATATTACTCCAGAAATGGAAAAAGGCAAACAAGAACACGAGGCTGCGGCAAGACAGTTATTCTTTTTGGACAATATACAAACGTTTGCCCTTTTTCTTATTGGTAGTTCTGTCGTTTTTTTAATAATAGCGTTTGTATTATGGTATCTTTTTAAACCTGTATGATTTTATATATTACCATTGCATCAATTTTAGGACTTTTTATCTTTGGTATCTTTCTTTTTGTTTTTATTGCTCGACAAAAACAAAAATTAGGTATGCCAAAAGGAAAGATAATCTCTGTTGATAGCCAACAAATGCCAGCAGAACTGCTTTTTGCAAAATCAATTCCACTGTTTGGAAAACCTGATTATATAATTCGGCAAAAAAATCTTTTTATTCCAGTTGAAAAAAAGACTGGCAAAACACCAGAGGTACCATATAAAAACCATATCGCTCAGGTATTGGCATACTGCTTTCTTATAGAGGAGCATTTTGGTATTCGTCCTTCTCATGGAGTAATTCGTTATCCAGAGGAGAGTTTTAGCGTCGCATACGAAAAGAGAGCAGAAATAAATATAAAAAACCTTGTATTGGAAATATTATCAAAAAAAGGAAAATCACACACAATTCTTGCTACAACAAAAGTATGCAGAGAATGTAGGGAAAAAGAAGAGTGTAAAAGAAGACGTATTGCACCAAAAAATATTTGGTAAACTTGTGTTAATTAAGATAAAACGATATGGATTATTTTCAAGTAATTATCCTCTCACTTGTTGAAGGAGTAACAGAATTTTTGCCCATTTCTTCAACGGGCCATCTTATTTTGGTCAGCAATATTTTGGGTATCGCTCAAACAGAGTTTTTAAAAAGCTTCGAGATTATTATTCAGCTTGGTGCAATTTTGGCAGTGGTGAGTTTGTACTGGAAAACTCTTACAACCAACATTCTTGTATGGAAAAAGATTATGGTAGCATTTATTCCAACAGTTATTGTTGGGTTGGCTTTTTATCGCATGATAAAAGAAGTTTTTTTAGAACGTACAGAAATAACGCTTTTTGCTTTATTTTTTGGCGGAGTTTTACTTATTATTCTTGAAAAACTGTATAAAGAGCAAGCACATCATATAGATAGCATAGAAAAATTATCTATAAAAAAAGCCTTTCTTATTGGACTTGTTCAATCACTATCCATTATTCCTGGTGTTTCTCGTGCTGCAGCAACAATTTTTGGCGGACTCTTTATTGGTTTAAAACGAAAAGCAGCAGTTGAGTTTTCATTTCTTTTAGCTGTACCAACTATGGCAGCAGCAACAGCGCTTGATATTGTTAAGACAAGTTTTAGTTTTAGTATTTATGAATGGTCCTTACTGGTAATTGGATTTATTGGAGCTTTTGTAACAGCACTTATTACTGTCAAATACTTTATACAATTTATTCAAAAACACACATTTATTCCATTTGGAGTGTATCGGATTATTCTTTCCTTTTTATTTTGGATGCTTTTTATAAAGTAAGTTAGGGACCAATAGAGGAAATAATTGCTTTAATAATTGGATCATCTGAGAGATATCCTGGAAAAAGCGTTACCAAAACTACATCAATGTTGTTTAGGGGAATAATAACGCTTGTTTCATCTTCTTTTTCTCCTGAAACAACAACAGCCTCAGCTCTTTTTGTTTCAAAAATACGTATTTGATCCAGGGTAAAGTTTACATACAGCGGGTAGTTTAATGCATCTGTTCCCAAAACAGGTTTTATAGTTTCTGGAAGGGCTTTTACTGCTATATCTTTTTTTGCTTCTAGGTCTTTTAGCCATGCAACCGGCGTTTTATATTTTGGGTGTCGGAGTAAGCTTTGTTGAAAATTCTCTTGTGTAATTTTATGCAATTGAAATGAAGAAATATTAAGATAGTGGTCTTGCCGTATAGTTACTGAGTTTTCGTTGAAGCTTTGACATTTCCAACTTGGAGGACAGAGAAAAGAAAATCCTAAGTCAGAACGAAATAGCTTCCATCCATTTGTGTTAACGGGTTCTGTTATTTTTTCTATATATATTTTTTCGTCATTTGCTTTGCATTGTTTTGGAAATGTTGCGCTAACACTACTATTTTTTTCCTGTACACACTCGTCAAATTCAAATGGTGTATCAGTTATGAAGGGAGTGTTATCATAGACAATTTTATCTTCGTCTTTCTGGAGAGCAAAAGGAATTGTGATAATTGCAACCACAAGAAGCAGAGCAAAAGGAATTTTTTTCATACATTAAATGTAGCATAATGGTGTGACAGAGAAAAGCTAAGAGACTATTTGTACAAAACTAGACTTCGTGCTAAAATAACAGACATTCCGCGGTAGCCCGCCAGGTGGTGAGTAGAAAGCGGAATATGATCCGCGGTAGCTCAACGGTAGAGCAGGAAACTGTTAATTTCAAGGTTCTAGGTTCGAATCCTAGCCGCGGAGCAAGGTACAATTCTGCACCTTGCTTTGCCAAGGAAAGAATTTACCGCAGCCAGGCGCCGACTGGTGCCTGCGCCAATCCGCATGAAATTTTTCTACGTTTACATCCTACACAACTCCTCAAAAAACTTTATCTACATTGGTTACTCAGAAGATCTAAAACAACGTGTTATTTCTCATAACAAAGGAGAAAATAAATCCACAAAACCATATTTGCCACTTGAGTTAATTCACTACGAAGCGTACAAAAATATGAAAGACGCGAAACGACGAGAATTATATCTCAAATCAAATAGAGGAAAAACAACGCTAATGACAATGTTGAAAGAATTTTTTGCATCTTGCGCTACGTGTAGTGCGCAAATAGACCAAGAGGCAAGAGAATCATATGTTATTTATAAGGATCAACAAACTGGAACCTATCATCAAATGTTTTATCCAGATGTTTGGGCAACGCTCGAAAAAATAAGATTAACAAATACATATAAATTAGGAGGGGTAGCTGTTTGGGCTCTTGGGTATGATGGAAAATCAATTCTACATCCGCTTGAAAAGTATAAGAATTCTTTTGAATAATTAATAACTGGTTTTTAGATTTCCCTGTCTTTTTTCATCATCAAAAAGATACTGATCTCCTGTATTTAAGTTTATTACGTTGCTTATTTTTTGGGAATCGTTAAATGCTAGTTTTACAGAACCTTGTGTCACAGTAATGCTAACACTTGCTGTTGCAGGATCAACCGCTATTAATACATCCCCGTCACTTATTTGTGTCAACAAATGGAGACTACGTATAGCCAATGGAATAGAATTGTCTTTTTGATATTCTATAGTTCCTTTTAATTGGTTGAGGACAAAATTTGTAGGGAGCATTTGAACAAATGAAAGATGAGCGTTGGGAGTTAGAGAGATTGTTAAACCGCTCTGATAATAAATAACTGCACTTGCGTCCTCACCAGTTATTACTGCTTCTCCTTGCTGAATAGGTACTGGCTTAGTAATTTGAGACGCCTGCGTTGCTATACGTGATTCCCACTTTATGGTACCTATCATTGATTGTATTGTTCCTTTTTCTGAATTTTTCGGAGCATTATTTATAGAAAATCGAGGTTCTTTTTTTACGCGTACTATATTGTTATTCGTCTGATTACTTTTCCAAACATAATAGCTACTTCCCAAAACAATGCCGATGAATAAAAAGATAAGAAATAGAAGAAGTTTTTTCATCGTTTACATTATAACAATTATTATTCATGTAAACCAAATACTTGAATAAGCAATAAAGATTTTGGTACTCTTAATATAAGATTTAGTTTAAAAGGAGGTGAATAAAATATGGCAACAGTCATAAACAATCCGCCAGCTTCCAATAATTCAGGTGGGCCCATGGGTATAATCATTGCACTTATTGTCCTGCTTGTTTTGGTATATCTCGGATTCATGTATGGAGTGCCTTTACTCCGACAAACGCAGGTGGTAACTCCACAAATTAATGTACCGAGCGAAATTGACGTAAACGTTAAGCAATCCGAGTAATACATACGAGGATATAGTACAAAGAGAGGGGGTGAGAAGTATGGGGATTATTGAAATCATTGCGATTGTCTTACTTGTCATGTGGATTGGTGGAGTCTCCTTAAATATTGCAGGAGGATTAATTCATATCTTACTGGTTATAGCAATCATTGTATTTTTATTGCGATTTATTAGAGGAAAATCCTAAAATTGGGAAGGGGGAAACAAATATGGCAAATCATAATCAAAAGGGTGGAGTTAATCCAGTAATTGCTGCTATAACGGGTGCAGTTGTTGGAGCGGGCGTTATAGTTGCTGGAGTAGTAGCTCTGAAAGACAAAAAAACAGCGCAAAGCTTAAAAAAGCATTTACTTATCAAGAAGAAGTTCACCCCAAAGGCAAAGTAGTATTAAAGGCCAAACCCTAACCTAGTAGTTTCGAACATCCTCCCTTCCAGACCTGCCTGCTGGCAAGCAGCGGAGGACAGGCATTTGGCGAGCAAAATTGACCAAGCAGAGAGACTGTGTTACTGTTGAATAGAAATGGCAAAAAATCCCCGAAAATTTATAATCTTGGCTAGCGCGGTGATACTTTTACTGGCCGCTGCGATCGTTTTAGGATTTTATTTCAACCACAAGGAAACGGGTTCTAGTGGATATCTCGATTTTAATTTCGGTAACACGAAAACACCGGCCATGAAGCTGGTGAAGGGTGAACGTCTTGATAATCGCGGCTGCAGCGGTGCGGGAACGGTAATGTTTGGCACTTCACCAATGGATCCCAAAGATGTTGGAATGATTCTGCCATATGGCGGGATGATCGGTGCGCACGTTACCCCGATTGACCATATGTACTTTTCGCCATTTGTTTTTGACTCGCCGCGGGATACTTATGAAGTGCGGGCTATGGCTGATGGATTGATTACAGCTATTAGTGAGCGGACGCAGAATGTGGACGACACCAATAATGGTTCACCAAAATTAGCCGAGTATCAGATAAAATTCTGGTACACCTGTGATTTCGCGAGCTATTATGACTTGATTACAAGTCTATCGCCCCGGCTTAAGACCGAATTTGAGACACATAAACAAAACGGCGGTTATGCTATGGTTTCGATTAAGGTCAAAGAAGGCGAGGTCGTTGGACGGATCGGTGGACAAACGCTTGATTTTGCAGTCTATGATTACACTAAAATTCTACCTGGCTTCATCGTTCCTGAACATTATCTGGGTGAGTCATGGAAAATTCATGTCGTTAGTCCCTTTCCTTACTTTAAAGAACCAGTGCGTTCACAGCTCTTGGATTTAAACCCCCGGCAAGCTGAACCTAGAGAAGGTAAAATTGACTATGATATTGATGGCAAGTTGGTGGGGACTTGGTTTAAAGTGGGCAATAATGGTTTTGGAGAGACCGGTGGAGTAAACCCATCACCTTGGCGAGCTCACCTCTCTTTTGTTTATGACTCGATAGATCAGAGCGCACTGGTCATTTCGATCGGTGATTACGGTGGTATAAGTGCTCAGTTTGGTGTCAGGGGTAATGCGCCCGATCCGGCTACGATTGATGTGAGTTCTGGACTCCACAAATATGAGCTAACCCATCTTGAGTATTATCGGACAACGAGTGGACAAATGTGGGATAGAATGACTGTTTATACCGATATCAAAGCCCGTCCCCAATCGCATATTCAAGGAGTCGCATTAGTCCAGATGTTAGATGCTCGAAAGATCAAATTCGAGGCAATACCTGGCAAAACAGCAGAGCAAGTGAGTAGCTTTACCCAAAAGGCAATTCTTTATGAAAGATAATAGGTTCTAACGTCGTCCATCCCTCGGAGATGCAAAAGAAGTCGAGTTACACTCGGCTTTTTTGTAGTTGCGAGTTGCTACGATTCGGCTAAAGCCGAATCTCGAAGTGAGCGAGAAAACGAAAATCCCGCAATACGGGCTAGCCGCGGAGCCAGGGCTTTTAATAATCAGTTTAGCAAGTCCGAACCTGATATAATTTTCTCATGAAGACATGGACCGAAGTTCTTGGTTGGTATGGGGTAATAGCGATTTTGTTAGCGTACTTATTAAATAGTTTTAATGTTATTAATTCTTCGGGTGTTTGGTACTCATTTCTCAATCTGACAGGAGCTATTACTGTTGTAATAGATGCTTGGAAACAAAAAAATTATCAGCCAGTTGTACTGAACTTAATTTGGGCAATTGTCGCTTTAATATCCTTGCTTAAGGTGTTTCTTGTGTAAAGTAGGTTTGAGCTTCTTTTATCAAGCGGAGCAAAGCTAGATTATTGGTGATCGTACGCTTCCTTTAACTTTGCAATCTCAATTTTTTTCATTTGCAGCATTGCTTGCATAACGCTTCCTGCTTTTTTTGGATCGCTATCTCCTAACATCTCGCCTAATTGTTTTGGAACAATCTGCCACGACAACCCATATTTGTCTTTAAGCCAGCCATATTGTTCTGACTGCGGAACTGCGGAAAGTTTCTGCTATAATATACTCGTAAAGGGAGATTATGTATTATTCGCACTCTTGCTCATATTGCACGAAAGTTTTCTATACATACACAAATAGCAAACATCAGGCTGCAAAGACGTTGTACCATGGCATCAAAGCACATCTTATAGAATATAACGAGGATCATAAAGAATATGCTTTTGATGATGGAGCAGAAATTGATATCAACGAGGTATATGTTGCAATTACTGAGTTAACTGAGAAACCTTCCGGTGGATACGAATTGTAGCTTCTAGATTACAAAAAATGCGTTCGAAGTGTTCTAGCGCTGGAGCTCCGTCTTTCAGGCTTTTTCAGCAATACATTCTATTTCAATAAGTAGGTCTGGTTTTACTAAGGCATTTGTCCCTACTAGGGTACATGTTGGTTTAATATCGTAGAAGTATTCTTTAAATGCTTTGTCAAATTCTGAGATGCCCTTCATGCTAACAAGAAAAGCCCTTATAACAACAATATCTTTTAAAGAAAAATTTTCATTCTCAAGTACTGATTGTATTTTCTCAATGCAATATTTCGTCTGTTCGTAGACAGTGGATCCTATTGTTTTTCCTGTTTCATTAACACTCGTTGTTCCAGTAATATAAACTTTCCCATTAATGATAACAGCTCTTGAATACCCAACCCTTTCTTCACCTGGCGTATTTGTTGAAATATTTTTCCTCATATGACTAATTGGATTATAGTATAGCAAAGTAATACGTTCGAATAACCACCACCGCTCGAGCAAGTTATTTTGGCCTTATTCTTCTGGGATTGCAGCAGTTTTTTTAGAGGCTCTTTTCTTTTTTTCAGAAATTTTAGGTTGTTCTTTTGACAGTTGATCTTCTGTAGTTTTTACTATTTTTTCTTCTTGAACTATTTGAGGTAGGTGAGTTGCTTGAGCAATTTCTGTGGAAGCTGTGGTAGGTGTTAAAATTTTTAATATTTTATCAAGCTTGGCGTGTAGTGTTACAAATTGATCCTTATTGAGAGGTTGTTGAGGATTTCTATCATCGTTTCTGTTGTCAAAATTAGGCCTTCCAGAAGTTCCTTCTCCAAACCTGCCTCCATTGTCTTTAAAACAGTCTCTGCAAAAAACAGGTTTACTACCGGTTGGTTTAAAGGGAACTTCACATTCTTTTCCACACTTACTGCAAATTGTTTTATGCATTGGACCTCGATCACCACGAAAATCCCGTCTACCAAAATCTCGTCCGCCTTGCCGCGCGCCAGACCTGTTGCCTCGATTAAAACTTCCCATGGACAATATTATACCACTTGACCATCACAATTGTTTGTTTAAAACAGGAAATTACAAGCGTTGTGTATAATAGGCTATAAAATGTGTCGCTTGGAGCAGATAAAGATAGGTGTATTTTGAGATTATTTGGAGTATACTAAGAGTATGTTAAATCTAAATTCAATAATGGTTGGATCAATGCAGCCTAAGGTAATGGCGAAGTTTTACGAGAAGGTTTTTGCCCGCCCTGCCGATATGGTGGAGGGAGATTGGTATGGATGGAAAGTGGGGAATACCTTTTTCTCTATAGGGGAACATTCCGAAGTAAAAGGTAAAGCAAAAGAGCCTCAAAGAATGATACTTAACCTCGAAACAAAAGAAGTAAAAGAAGAATTTGAGAGAATGAAAACTTTTGCTCCTACTGTAATAAAAGAGCCATATGAGATGCAAGGTGCGTGGATTGCAACTTTTGCTGATCCTGATGGAAATTATTTTCAATTAATGACCCCCTGGGATGACAAATAGACACACTTGATAGAATTACCTCATGAAAAATCCTCTTGCCAAAATTCCTGTGGAAAAAATAGTTATTGTAATTGCGAAGTAAGGTTATACAGCGGAGAAATTGTGCTTATTACTGAGTAGGCTATTGATAAAGCGCCAAGTGCCATATTAATAGAAAGTATAACAATAGCAAGTATTAAAAATTTCTTGTATAAAGCTTTTTCCTCTTTTAATTTCTTAAGAAGGAGAATACCTATTCCTATTTCTATAACAGAAAGTACCATAAATATAATAAGCTCCAAAGAAAGGTTGGTGTTATAAGAAACACCAAGTCTTTTATAAAGCGTTTCTAGTTGAGGATTAATAAAAAGTAATTGGATGCCAGCAAAGATAAGTTGAGAAATGGCACTAAGCCAAAGAAGGTATACAAACCAGTGGTGATACCTTTTTTCCCGATACATAATATGAAATGCTGCTGGTTGAAAAACAACAAGGAGGAAGAGTACTATCCAAGAAGATGTATGGGTTTCTAGAGGGGGTTGATTGACCGTTTGGGTTGGGGGCATTGTCGTATTTTCGTCCATAGAGCAAATAGGAAGTGTTAGATTTTAATTATAAACTAATCCATTCATTATTACAAAGTCATTACTTCTCTCTTCCACATCAGTAAAAAAGAGCGACAGTTACACACGTAATATAACCTATAGTGCTATTGACATCGCCCTTTTTGTGTGCTATACTGCATTTGTACATTACAGATTGAAGTAATACATCTGCTTAATTTTGAGTCTATTCTGATAAGCTAAGATAAAGATACCTCGTATAATACTTTTTATTCGTATCTTTCTTCTCCTTCACAATACATTTCCTATTTAAGCAGTTTTATTTCTTTTACCTTTATATATATTATCTATGTTTCGTAAATCTTATACATCTCACTCCTCACCATTTAGAGGAAAAAGACAACAATTTCGGCCTTATCATAGACAAAAGACAGTTGATGTATCTTTATTGGTGAGAAAAACCACGCAAAGTGCTGCTCAAGAAATCTATAAACCAGAACATATGTTTAGTGATTTTTTAATGAGTGATGAGTTAAAACAAAATATTAAAGATCGTGGATATACAACTCCAACGCCGATTCAAGACAAGACAATACCACATTTGCTTTTAGGAAAAGATGTTATTGGTATTGCAAATACAGGAACTGGAAAAACTGCTGCGTTTCTTATCCCCCTCCTTAACAAAATTTTTTTTAATAGAGCAAACAAAGTTCTTGTTGTAGTTCCTACAAGAGAACTTGCAGTACAAATAGAAGAGGAATGTAATGCTCTAGCCAAAAATATGCAAATATTTTCTGTATTGTGTATTGGTGGAGCAAGTATGCACAACCAAATTTATAAACTTCGAAGAGATTATAATGTTGTTATTGGAACACCTGGACGTTTAAATGATCTTAAGAAACAAGGAAAACTTAATTTTGCCCTTTTCAATAATATCGTATTAGACGAGGTTGATCGGATGATGGACATGGGTTTTATTAACGATATTAAGTTTATTATTTCTCATCTTCCAAACGATCGACAATCATTATTTTTCTCAGCAACCGTTTCTAGAGAGATACAAACAATTATTCAAACATTCCTAAAAAATCCTCTTACAATATCAGTAAAATCCAATGAAACTCCAATAAATGTCGATCAGGATATTGTAAAGATCAATGGCAGACAAAAGCTAAACGTGTTATATGATCTTTTGAGTCAAGAAGGATTTGATAAGGTTTTGCTTTTTGGTAGAACAAAATGGGGAGTAGAAAAACTAGCTAAGCAATTAAGTATGAAAGGATTTCGTGTAGCTGCTTTACATGGCAATAAAAATCAAAATCAAAGACAGAGAGCACTTGGAGAATTTAAGCAAAACAGAGTGAATATTCTTTTAGCAACAGACATTGCGTCTAGGGGATTGGATATTGATGACGTAACGCATGTTATTAATTACGATTTGCCAGAAAGTTACGAAGACTATATTCATAGAATTGGTAGAACAGGAAGAGCGAATAAAAAAGGTATTGCCCTCAGTTTTGTTGAGTAGAAAAACAGAGTTGTTCTTTCGAAGGATTTCTGCTATACTAATGTAGTTCCCTACAGATTACTTCTGTTAAATGGAATCTACTTTGACAAAAAAACAAAACGTAGAATTTAAGGCTTCATGCAATAGGATTCCTCCTTTTTCTTTTTATAGCATCAACACACCTTGTCGAGGATATTTTTTACATCCTAAAAATTATTCCTAAGAAATATTTATGAAAGATACAAATCCTTGTATTCGCTGCGGAAAGCAACGTATACCATCAAGGACATGGGAAGAAAATATCCAGACATATAGTGGTGTTTCGCTTGTTGTACATACAGAAGCAATTTGTCCAGACGAAAAATGTCAGGAAATTGTTGATAAGGAGCTTTCTGTAGAGAGGGAAAAAAGAGAAGCAATACGAGAAAGTAAAAGGCAAAAAACAGAAGCAAGTATGGCAAAAGCAGGAAGAAAAAAAAGTACAACAAAAAAATAATCTTTTTTGCATTTTGTAAATAGGCAGGGTATAATGGCTGCCTAATGGAAATTGTTCCTCAGCTTGGTTTAGTATTGCTCCTTGTTTTATTAAATGGATACTTTGTTGCTTCAGAATTTGCGCTTGTTGCAGTTAGAAAAACACGCATTAATGAATTGGTAAAGACAGGAAATACTGCTGCAAAATTAGTACAAAAAGCATTGGTTGATCTTGATAGTTTTATATCAGCAACACAGTTGGGCATCACACTTGCAAGTTTGGCTCTTGGATGGATTGGAGAACCTACAATTGCACATTTCCTTGAACCATACTTTACGTTTCTGCCCAAAGAAGCAGCTATAATTTCTGCTCATTCATTATCTATAGTAATAGCATTTACCATCATTACCTTTCTTCATATAGTTCTTGGCGAACTTGCCCCCAAAACAATCGCTCTTCAAAGAGCAGAAGTAATGTCTATGATTATTATTGCTCCGCTTACTGTTTTTACTAAGGTTTTCAGGCCTTTTATATGGGTTCTTAATGGAGCAGGGAGTTTGGTACTGAAAGCCTTTGGATTTACTGCTCCTTCTGGTCATCAACTTGTTCATTCAGAAGAGGAGATCAGAATGTTACTTGCGCAAAGTGCAGAAAGTGGCGTTATTCCCAAGAAAGAAGCAGAAATGGTCTATAGTGTGTTTCGCCTTGGAGATACCTCAATAAAACAAATTATGGTGCCACGAACAGAAATTGTTGCATTTAACGTATCGACATCTCTTAAAGAAATGATAAAGCGAGTCGAACGCAAGCTCCATAGCCGTTTTCCCGTATACGAACATGCAATAGATACGATTATTGGTTTTGTGCATATAAAAGATATTTATAAACAACTATTAAAGACAGATGGAAACAAACGTTTATTAGAAACAAGGCTTATTAGAGAAATAATACGAGTGCCTGAAACAAAGCGAATTGATGAGGTGCTTTTGGATATGCGAAAAAAACGGATTCATATTGCTGTTGTTAACGATGAATACGGAGGAACCTCTGGTATTGTAACGCTTGAGGATATTTTAGAAAGCCTTGTTGGAGAGATTCAAGACGAATTTGAAAAGCCAATAAACGATATGCAAAGGCAGGCTGATGGGAGCTTTTTGGTCGATGGTCTTACTGCAATAGAGCAAGTGCAAAAGCGGTTTAAACTTCCAATTCAAGGTCAAGGGTATACAACTATTGGAGGTTTAGTATTTGGTTTGGTTGGACATGAGTCAAAAAAAGGAGATAAGGTGCAGCTAGGAAATATTATTTTTGAGGTAGTAGATATGGAGAGGAAACGGATTAAAACAGTACGATTGCGAAAAGTAACTAAGTCACGGATAAAAAACCGCCGGACATAAATATTACATCTTTCTTACAGATTTTTCTTCACTCCTTTATTCTTTTTCTCTATAAATGTTGTATGGCATATAAGGTTGGGCTTGACGCAATGTATTGGAAAAAATCATCAAAAAACTTTTTAGACATGCCCGTATGGGTATGGTTGCATTTGGGTATCATAACAAGTTTTGTTTTTGTACAGCTATACCTTCTACTTCGAAATTAAGCTCTACTTGACTTCTGTGTCGTACTTTCTGTACCATACATACAATCTATGGCAGAAAAAAGTAAAGACGCAGAGAAAACATGGGCAACACTTTGCCATCTTGCCTCTTTTGCAGGGTATATATTTCCTTTTGGAAATATTATTGGTCCCCTTATTTTGTGGCTTATTAAAAAAGAGGAAATGCCACTTGTTGATCGAGAAGGCAAAAAATCTCTTAATTTTCAGATTAGTATAAGTGTCTATTTTGTTATTGCATTTTTACTTGTTTTTGTCATTATTGGTTTTGTTTTACTTTTTGCCATTATGATATTTGATCTAATCGTTGTTATCATGGCAGCAATAAAAACAAACAAAGGAGAAGATTACCACTATCCACTTTCAATTCAGTTTTTAAAATAAACTCCAATAATTCTTGCTTTTGCTATACTACAGGGATCTATGAAGGTATTATCATGGAATGTATGGAGCGAAAATACTTCTTTATCAGAAGCATTTATGTTTGTTAAAAGACAAAACGCGGATGTTATTTGCTTACAGGAAGTATCAAAACAATTTCTTAAAAAACTACAAAAATTAGAGGGTTATACAATAGTATCGGCCATAGATTTTTACTATGTCCAAAGTAAGAGAAAAAAAACTCCCTATTTTCTTGTTATCTTGTCAAAGATTCCAATTGTTCAACACCAAGTTTTTTCTATACCAACCATACAGTATGACTCTATTTTATCGCAGCTTTTTGGTTTAGAAGAATGTGTAGAGGGACAATATATAGATCTTCTTTATAAAGGAATAACAGTTAGACTTTTTAATGTTCATTTTCAATGTTATGTCCGTCCAAAGGTGCGCTTGGCACAATTAAAAGGTGTTCTTCGTTACTTTAGTAAACATGGTAATAATGTCATTTGTGGTGATTTTAACACATTTGGTTTTTGGCATTTTAATGTTGTTGTTGGATGGGTATATAATTATTCCTGGGATGAATTTTTTCTTAGCGAGAAAGAGCTGGTTGAAGAACAACTATTAAAGCGGGGTTTGGTTAATATTTTTAACTGGGAAACAACCTATCCGTGGCTTGGTACGCAACTTGATTTTATTGTTACGCCAAAAAAGTTAAAAGTTGAAAAGAAAAAAATTTTTTCTCAAACGTACGGATCTGATCATCAACCCTTACTTGTAAGTACGTCTTTTTAAATAGGTTTTTCCTTTAGATTAAGAACGTAACCCAGGAAAGATGTGACAAGATGGAGAAAAAACCATACTATTGCAATAGTAAGGTACATGGTAAAAGAAAGAGGTACAAGAAACCAGGTCGTTATGCTTGCTCCTATAATATAATCGAGTTGGTCCAAAGGAAACCAAGTATTTCCAGGTAAAACAGCAAATTGCCTTTTAAAGAAACTTTTTATTGCGTCTCCACCAAGTGCTCCGCCCCCAGCAAGAGTTCCAAGCAACAAGGGATTTACTGTCTTATAATCAATACTTATATGTTGCATAAAAGAGTAGTGTATATACATATACCGTTGTAGATAAACAACGCCAATTGCCACAAGTATGCCACTAGTAATACCTCTAATTGTTTTATGGTTTCCTAGTAAACGTTTTCCGTTTACCGTTATGTAGCAATCAAGAGGGTATGACCATTTTTTAAAAAATGGTACATGTGCCATAAAAATCGGTGTGCAATTTGCAAGACCAACTGGAAGAAAAAACCAGAGAGAAAAAAGTATGTTACCAAAATCCATAGTGTTTTAGACGATTTAAAAAAGGCATGCCATATTGCCAGAAAGGAAGGTAGGTTGTTTTTTGCATAGAATTTTTCAGAGCTTGCACAAGTGTTCCTTTTTCTACTTTTTGATTAATGATTGTATATGCATATCCTAGTCCACCTCCGTTATGCGCATCGCTTCCACATCCATATGACAGATTATTACGTATTGAAAATTGTTTTGCTTGTCTGTTAAAAGAGGGAAAAACCATTCGTGCATTAAAGATTTCAACAATACTAATATCTCGTTTTATTTTTTCCATATTTTTTTCTCCAATACCACTGCGTCGTATATCATATGGATGTGGAATGTACACAAGGCCACCTTGCATCTTTATTGTAGCAATTGTTTGTTCAAGGGTTTGGAAAGGGGTAATTGGCTTTGTTAAAAAGAGTCCAATAATTTCTCCCTGATTTGTTGTTATCTCTTCGCCAATAATAATACGCTCTCCTAATTTTTTTCTACAAAATAGTGCAAAATCAATAGTGTTGTGATCAGTAATTGCTATATAGTCGAGCACTCCTTTTGTAAGGGTTTTGCTATAATCTTTCTCGTTAATTCCTCCATCGTGTGATAGGATGGAGTGAGTATGAAAATCGATTTTATAAGAATGAGGAATCATGCTCTTGATATTATATCGTATCCATTCCAAGGGTTACATCCTACTGTGCTTACTGCTTTGGGATTATTCTCATCATTTCTCTTTTTTATTTTTCTAATAAACCATATGTATCTTTTGGCATGCATCGCGTTTTCAGGATCATTATTTGATGCAGTTGATGGGTATGTCGCAAGAAAAACAGGAAAAGTTTCTCGTTTTGGCGGATTTATAGATGCAGTATTTGATAGGATTTCTGATTTTTTCTTTATTGCAGCCTTTGGATATGCCGGAATAGTAACACTTGAAATTACTTTGTTAGCTCTTTTTACAACAATGCTTGTAAGTTATTTGCGAGCAAGAGCAGAGGCTTCTTTAATAGGATCAAAGCTTACAGAAGGTATGTTTCAACGTAGTGGACGTATTTGTTTAATTGGGTGTTCATTTATTCTTTTTCTTTATTTTCCAGGAATGTACATACTTGAAGCAAATATTGTAGAAGCAGCATTTATATTTCTTGTATTTCTTAATGGTATAACGATTATACAGCGAATCATAATTGCTTATAAGAAATTTTCTCATTGACTTTTTATTGTATAAAGGTATTATAAAAGTATGCAGATTCTTATTAATCTTTTGGTAAGTGCTCTTGCAGTTTTTGCAAGCGCATATATTTTGCCTGGGGTTAAGGTAGACAGTTTTGTTACAGCAATAGTTGTAGCAATCGTTTTGGGTGTAGTGAATGCGATTCTTAAACCAATTTTACTTTTACTTACGTTGCCAATTAATATGTTAAGCTTGGGGCTTTTTACCTTTGTTATTAATGCGGTATTAGTGCTTTTGGTAAGTAATGTTGTTCCTGGATTTGGGGTCAGTAGCTTTTTATTGGCATTGCTTTTTAGTATTGTGCTATCAGTTGTCAATTCTTTTCTTCACCAATTTACTTAGTCCTTTAAAGTATTTTCTACTAGCTGTTCTAAATCTGCAGTACCAAACGGTTTTTTTAAATGCCCCTGTGCGCCAATTGCTATAGTTTCTTTCAGAGTTCTTACATTCCTTTTATTGTTCTTTTATCTTTCTGTGGCAATATAAGAAGCATATGAGAGATAAGGTTGTATATATTCTTCAGGGGTTTCTTCGAAAAAGCGGATTCTATGATTTTTTCCGGGTGTTTACAACACCTGCTCTATAAATATATGTTAGCATTAATACTTACTGTTATTTTTGGATTAGGCATTGCATATTTTGCCACACAAAATACAAATGGTGTGACAATAACTCTGGCAAATATACCTCTAAGAGGAGTTCCACTTTATATGATTGTTGTTGGATCACTCTTAATTGGTCTTTTTACCTCTTGGATTATAAGTTTAGCAGACGGAATTTCTTCCATGCTAACAATTCATGGAAAAGATACTGCAATTAAAAAAGCAGAAAGCGCGATAACAGATCTTAAAACAGAACTTCATATGTTAGAACTTGAAAATGCAAGATTAAAAGGGGAACACAATGAGCAACTTGAAAGTGAGAGCGTTGAGGAAGTAGAACAACATGTAGTGCAACGGCCACGTTTTTTTAGCAGAGTCCTTGGACGATTTGCAAAATCTTCTTAAACGGGGAGAAATTAGATTTTTGGAAGAAGAGATACAGTAAGGTTTTTTCCGTCATAGACAAAGCGAAATACCACCGGTTTTCTAAGTGTATTTGTAATATAAAGATTTTGCTGCGCATTTGTGCCAGTTTGTCCAGGCATACTGTAAATTGAAACACCATATTCTTTAGCAACCTCTGGGATATTTCGAAAATCATGGTTTACCGGAGCGTTTGCGTCAAGACCACCATCTTTAGCAACCCAGTACATAAGAGAAGCAAGGTGGCAAACGCCATCCCCAAACAAAGCTCCACTAAATTTAAAACCTTCCTGAAAGTTAAAGTGGGCATTTGTTGTTTTGAAAGTTTTTTCTTTGTACATAGGCAAAACATCGTCATGAAATACAAATACCTCATTTGGTTGGAGAACCACCTCTGATGTAAATGGCTTATTTAGTTCATACCAATCAATAGCCTTAGGGTCAGTAATTTTCCTGTCCATATACGCAATGGTAAGAAGGATGTTGTCTTTAAACACCTCATTTACAGATCTATTTTCTGGATATCGGTTTTGCAACGACATCGAATGTTGAGCAAGCTTTGGTTCAGCTACTGCAGGAGTGGCGCCAAGCACGTTTACAACCATAGCAGAGGCTGTGGCAATAGTTAGTATAATAGTAGAAAGTTGTTGCATAAAATATAGGCTTTTTCAAAGCCAAATAGAAGGAGAAGTATAACATACTATAAGACATAAGTCAAATAGGGGGTTTACATTTTCGTCGTAGTGTGAGTATGCTCAATATGTGAGGAAACATAAAAAAACCACAGTAAAAAAACTAAACTCAAGTCGTTTTATTTTTATTTATATTGCTCTTTCTTTTTTTATACTTCTTCCTGGATTAATTGGGTGGATTGCAATCAATAAAAAAGATCTCCCCTGTGCCAATTCCATAAGTTGCATTCAGGATCTCTCGGGTACTTTTGAGCAGGCACAAACCGAAGGGATTTTTATGGGGAAAACGGTTAATGTGCCGCAACAATTTGCCTTCGATGCAGAACGTAGTGCTGTGCTTGGTGATACAAGTGAAGAGAAAATAATCTATATTGACCTTACAAATCAAAAACTCCTGGCGTATGAAGGAGATAAAAAAGTACATGAGTTTCTTGTATCTACAGGAAAATGGGGTCAGACACCAACCGGGACATTTTATACATGGGTAAAGCTTCGAGCGACACTCATGTCTGGGGGGGATAAAGCAAAAGGAACATACTATTATCTTCCAAATGTTCAATATACGATGTTTTTTTACAATAATGAAATTCCAAAAACCAGAGGTTATGCAATCCATGGTGCATATTGGCACAATAACTTTGGTCATCCTATGAGTCATGGATGTGTTAACATGAAAACAGAGGAAGCAGCACTTGTCTATGAATGGGCAAATCCACCCGCAACAGGACACACAACGTATGTTACAAAAGATAATCCAGGAACAAAGATTGTTATCTATGGCGAAGCGCCAAAAGAATAAAGGCTAGTCAATTATTGACAAGAATACCTTATTGGATTAGGATAAGAGCGATATGAAACGAGTTTTTTCATTTCTGTTACAGATGTTTCCAACACAAACGGTATACGCTCACTGCGATGTGCCATGTGGTATTTATGATCCTAAAGCAGCGCAAATTGCAGCAGCAACGGTTTTGAAGATGGTTGAAAAAATTGAGGCACTGCCAAAGGAAAATCCATCAGTTAACGATCGAAATGCGTTTGTACGTATGGTATGGACGAAAGAAGAGCATGCAAGAAAATGTAAAGAAGAAATATTAATTCTTTGGACAGATTACTTTAAGCCAGAGCATCTATCACAGTTTCCAAATTTACATGAGACATTTTGGAAAGCAGCGAAGCTTTGCTCAAAAAATAAGCAGTCAGTTGATATGCAGACAGCGCAAGAGTTAGTAAAAGCAGTAGATGAGATTGCAGGAATATTTCAACAGACAAAAAAAGCAGCTGTGAAATGATTTTCCTCCTGAGGTTTAGGGTAGAGGGCCGAAGTATGGAACCAACGTTTTCTTCGGGGACAACGCTTCTGGTCAGCTCAATTCCATATCTTTTTCGAAATCCTCTCGTAAATGAGATTATTGTTCTTCAGTCCCCAAAAGATAGACGATATATTGTAAAAAGAATTCAGAAAGAAAAAAAAGACAAATATTTTGTCGTTGGTGATAATAAAGAAGCAAGTACTGATAGTAGGAATTTCGGGTGGATTGAAAAAAAAGACATACGAGGAAAAATTTTGATGAAATTGTAACACAACTAATATACTAGTATATTAGTAATTAATAGAATATGAGCCTTTTATTATTAAATCTGATTTTGTTAGGAATCATTCTTTTTCTCCTTGTCGTTTTGTCCTGGGTATGGCCGCCGGATAGTCCATGGGCGCCATGGTGGCGGACAAATAAAAAAGTTGCGCGTGCAATGTGCAAACTTGCTAAAGTTACACAAAGAGATACTGTTTATGATTTAGGATGCGGTGATGGTACTGCGCTTTTAATAGCAGTAAAAGAATTCGGTGCAAAAGGAGTAGGAATAGAGATTGATCCATTACGATATTGGATTGCAAAAGTAAGAGCAAAAATTAATTGCGTTTCTGATAGAGTTATTTTTCGAAGAAAAAATTTTTTTGACGAAGATTTGGATTTGGCAACTGTTATTTTTGTGTATCTTGTTCCAAAAACGCTCAGTCGCCTACAAATAAAATTTCAAAACGAATTACAAAAAAACACAAAAATTGTGAGTTATAGATACCAAATGAATTTACCCTTAGTAGATAAAGATAAGAAGCATCAGTTGTATCTCTACAAAGTTTAAAAATAGTAGTTACTGTTTAAGTCGAAGTAATAACCATCGAAGCTTATCCGCGATTTTATAGAGTTGGTAATAAAATGGATTAATTACTAAATCAAAACTTCCAACAAACTCTACATGTTCTGGTCCATAGCCCTGTTTAAATCTATGAAACCCATACCAGGGATCTTTTGGATTAGGATTTTGGTCAAGTGCGCCCCACATGTCGAAATTTTTTAATCCTAATTTTTTACCAAACTTAATAGCTTCCCACATGAGGAGATTTGATGCCATTGTTTCCCGATGTTCGCTGCTTGATGCACCATAAGGGTAGTAAAAAGTATCGTTGTAAACAAACAAGATCCAAGCGACTAAGGGTTGACCATTGTATTTTGCGAGAAAGAGATGAGCATTGAGTTTGTCATTCGATTTATGATTTATGATTGACGATTTATCATTGAGGGTTTGCCACATGAGGCGATGATAGTTTTCTGTATGTGTATAGAAACCCTGGCGCTTTGTTGTTTCTTTTGTAAGTCTTAGATATTCCTCAAACGCTTTGTCAGAATTATCTTCAACAATTTCTACACCGTGTTTTTGAGCAACTTTAATGTTGTAGCGAGTTTTTGAGTGCATGTTTTTTAAGAGTTCTTCTTCGGATTTTGTAAGGTCGAGGATAAAGGTGTATTTCGTAAAGAGCGGATGGAAAGAATTTAGAATTATGAATTTAGAATTATGAATTAAATTCTGAATTTTGAATTCTGAACTCTGAATTTTCGGTACGTTTGGTTCCAATTGAATAAATATGCAGTTTTCTTCCTTGCCAATCTTTATAAGTTCAGTAAGCATCTTGTCGTCTGGCATGGGACCTTTTGGTAAATAGCCAATTGACATCGGAGTATGGGGAATTTTGTGAATGGTAACTTGCAAGCCATTTTTTCTTACAACCTTAATGCCGGTTTTTTCTCGAAACTTTCCCCAGTCAATTGATTGCAGTGGATGCGAAGAAAAAAGATTTTTCATAGAAATTCTGGAACATCTGTATTTGCTCCAAAAATATGAGCATGTCTTTGTAAGACATTTTCTGGTAATTCCATGAGGAAACGAGAAATTGTTGTTGTCGTTTTTTGGCCAAAAAACAGACGTCGTCTGGCATAACAGAGGAAGAGTTTTTCTTTGGCTCTGGTCATGCCGACATAGCAAAGTCGGCGTTCTTCTTCAAGTTCTTGTCTGTTCATTAGCGATCTGCTGTGTGGAAAAAGGCCCTCTTCCATGCCAACTATAAAGACAATTGGAAATTCCAGACCTTTTGCTGCGTGCATGGTCATAAGAGTTACAGCTCCATCAGCTGGTGGATTTTTGCCGACACGTCTGTCAGGCATATATTCCTGTTCAACAAGTGCAATATTTTCTAAAAATTCAGTAAGATTTGGAAATTCCACGGCTACGCTACGGAGTTCTTTAATATTTTCTAACCGTTGTCTGTCTTCTTCATCCTTTTCGTCATAAAAAGAAAGATAACCTGTTTCTTTTATGATTCGGTCTAAAAGATCTATTGTAATAAGTTGTTGTATATCTTTTAACTGTTCTTTTGCGGTTAGAAACTTCTCAAATCTTCCTTTTCCAAGTTTCTCAAGCCTTTTATGAGAAACCGTATCTTTTGGATTAGCTAAAAGGCGAAGATAAGAGAGAACATCTTTTATTTCCTTTCGTTCATAAAATCGTGTCCCTCCAATAAGAGTATAGGGAATACCTTGGTGTAAAAAAACCTCTTCTATAACTCGTGACTGCGCATTAGTTCGATATAAAACAGCAATGTTAGAAAAGTTTATATTTTCTCTTTTTAAGAGGGAAATCTGATTAATAATAAATTCTGCCTCTTGATAGCCATTACTTGCTTCGTAGATAACAATATCTTCTCCGTGGGGATTTTCTGTCCACAATGTAAGTACGGGGTGACTTTTATTTTTGGTGATAATTGCCGAGGCAGCATCAAGAATTTTTTGTGTGGATCGGTAGTTTTGGGATAGTGGATAGGTTTGTGTATTTGAAAAATCATCTTTAAACCGCATAAGGTTTTGAAAATCAGCACCTCTCCATGAATAAATGCTTTGAGAAAAATCACCTACGACACAAATATTTTTCCATTTTGCAGCTAGTAATTTTGTAAGTATATATTGTGCTTGATTTGTATCTTGGTATTCATCAATAAGAATATAACGAAATCGATTTTGATACTTCTCAAGTGTTAGGGGATTTTTTTTAAAAAGCTCAATTACTTTAAGAAGTAAATCATCAAAATCGAGAGCATCGTTTTCTTTTAAAAGTTTTTGATAGAGTGTATAAACTCTAGAGACTACTTCTTGAAAATGGCCTCGTGCATATTTTGGATAGTCTATGTCTGTTATTACTTGATTTTTTGCTTGTGAAATAGTTGCAAGGATAGAACTTGGTTTATAGTCTTTTATGGAAAGGCCAAGTTTTCCCATAATTTCTTTTATGGTATCTAGTTGATCCTGAGTATCATAAATAACAAAATGTTGTGATATTCCAATATCTTTTCCGTCAATGCGTAAAATCTTCGCACAGAGAGCATGAAATGTTGTGATGAGCGGTTGATTTTCTACTTCTTCTTGGGCAATAGCTTTTTTTATCCTTTCTTTCATTTCGCTACTGGCTTTATTAGTGAATGTAACGGCTAAAATATTTAGAGGATCAATACCCTTTTTTATAAGTTGTAGTACTTTGTATGTTATTACTCTTGTTTTACCACTTCCAGCACCAGCAAGCACAATCATAGGGCCTTCCGTTTGTAAGACAGGAAGTTTTTGTTCGTTATTTAGGTCGTTGAGAAAGTCTGTTTGCATACCGTATAATGATAACACCGCCTCAAACGCGGCTCAAGTATGAAGCAGCTTTTCATTGTCGCCAACTGGAAATCTCATAAGACAAAAAATGACGTCAAAGAATGGCTGCAAACATGTAAGATTGAGGCCGTAAACACAAAGAAAGAAGTTATCGTCTGTCCTCCGTTTACTTTGCTTTCGGAATTTATATCATACAGTAAAGAAAATGCTTCGTCAATAAAAATTGGTGCACAAGATATATCTCCTTTTGATGAAGGTCCGTATACTGGAGAGGTGAATAGCAAGCAGGTAAAAGAATTTGCTGACTATGTTATTATTGGTCATTCGGAGCGACGAAAATATTTTGGAGAAAGCGACGAAATTATCTCACAAAAACTTTCTCAAGCATTAAAAGCAGCTCTTACGCCAATTCTTTGTATATCACATACACAGCAGATTTTGCATCTACAAAAGTATCTGCAAGAAGTAACAATAATAATTGCATACGAACCAGAGTTTGCGATTGGATCAGGTAGTCCAGATACCCCTGAAAATGCAGAAGCAGTTGCAAAAGAGATAAAACAAATATTGCCCCATGCCTTAGTTTTATATGGCGGCAGTGTTTCTGCGGAGAATATTGGTGAATTTACACAAATGTCACATATTAATGGGGTTCTTGTTGGAAACAAAAGTCTTGATCCTCAAGAATTCTCATTAATTATTTCACATGCGTAAAAAAGTAATCGCTTCTGTTATTGTTATTTTCTTTCTTCTGTTCTTTGGAAGAATACTCTTTGAGATAGTACGACTGCTGCCTGTATTTGTTGAATTCCTTATCAAGAAAGATATTGTTCTTGAAAAGACGAATGAGAGAGTGAATATCCTTATTCTTGGTATTGGAGGAGAGAGGCATGATGGACCATTGTTGACAGATACGATCATTTATGCAGCCATAGATCCAGCAAAATCAAAAACTACACTTATTTCTCTTCCTCGAGATCTCTGGGTCCCAGAACTTCGTGCAAAAATAAATACTGCATATGCATATGGTGAAGGAAAAAAAGAAGGGGGAGGCAAAATTCTTACAGGAGCGGTTACAGAGAAAATTCTTAATCAACCAGTAGACTATGTTATTAGAATCGATTTTCGAGGTTTTATTCAAGCTATAGATTTAGTTGGAGGAATTGACGTGGATGTTGAGCGAGATTTTGATGATTATGAGTATCCTATTGCGGGTAAAGAAACCGATACGTGTGGGTACGAGGCAGAAGAATTTGAAAAACGAGCAACTGCATCTTCTCAGCTTGATGCATTTCCTTGTCGTTACCAACACATAAGCTTTCAAAAGGGATTGCAACACATGAATGGGGAAGATGCTTTACGTTTTGTTAGGTCCCGCCATGCAAAGGGTGTCGAGGGAACAGATATGGCTCGTTCGAAAAGGCAAGAAAAAGTAATCGCTGCATTTAAAGAGAAGGTGTTTTCTACAGGTACACTTCTTAATCCGGTCAAGCTGCTTAATCTTTACGACACGTTTCAAGCAAGTATCGATACAGATATAAAGAGAAGTGAGTATGATGATTTTTTGCGACTATTTCAAAAGATGCAGTACGCAGCAACACAAAGCGTTGTGTTTTTCTATGCAACAGAAGACGAGCAGCAGACGAAAACTCTTTTAGTAAATCCTTTAACAAGCGAGGAATATGATAATCAGTGGGTTATTGTTCCCAGAGCTGGAAACAGTAATTTCTCTGAAATCCATACACATGTTTCATGTATGCTTACAAAAGATTCTTGTCCAATAGAATAGGATTTCAAGATACACTAAAATAGTTTGTAGATTTTTGCTCCCCCGTTTTCATATAGGAGTTTCCCAAGGGATTGGAATTTTTCCTCTTGAAGGTTTGGATACTTTTGTCTTTCAAGATCTCCAATAAAAATAAGTGAAATATTATATTTTTTTACCAATTGTCGTGCAAGTTCCATATTTTGAGTTTCGTAGAGCGTTTGAATCTCTGTAATTCGAGGAGCAGGAATGTCATAGGTGCCTCGCCAAAGCCATTCGTGTACTGTCCATCCCAATATTGTTGGTAACCCCGTATTAGTCGAGACACGGGCATAATCGGTATAGGAGTCTCCTTGTGCTTCGAGTAATATTGGTTGTCCCTGTATGTTTTTATTTATCCACGAAATCGCATCAAAGTCAGTTGGATATAATTTTTTAAGATATGCAGTTCCATCAAGGCTATAGTAAGTTTTGAGATTGCCATAGTAAGAGGTGATTGCAAAATATGGATAGAGAAAAACTAAAAATAATAACAACATGGCAAATAATAGATAGCCAATAGTAAGCATATTATATTTTTTAACGGTAATTAAAAAAATATTTATAAACCACGCAAATATATTTATATTCTCAACTGAAGGGTGCGATTTATCATAAATAGGAAGATGGGTTACTTGCCAGTAGTTTTGAAATTCCTGTTTTAGATTTAAAAATAGACGTGGAATAATATAGCCACAACAAATTGAAAGCATAATAAATGCTTGATAGCCAAGTTTAAACATGGTATTGGCACGGTAGTGTGCAGGGTAAATATCTTTTGCATAGATAAATTCGGGAATAATGATAAGAAGAGTTGAGAGAAGAATCAAAATAAGGACAAAGATATCACTAGCATTTAGCGTATAGCGTTTAGGGTCTAGTTTTTTGAAAATAAAAATAATAAAAGAAATTGCCCAAAAATAAAAAAAACCATGAAGAATAACAAGTTGCCAAATAGGAGAATGTTGACAATGGTTTTCTTCAAATAAGAAAGGCCCTATTTTTTCTATTTTTGTTAAAAACTCAGGTGCACAGAGAACACCAATTCCAGAAACAAATGGTTTAAAATGTAGCGAGAATGGCAGAGAGAATAAAATACTACCAATACATATAAATGTTATGCATAATAAAATATTAAAATATTGTTTCTTTTGTAGATACATAATAACCACAATTGAAAGTAAAAAATAAATAAGACCATCCCAGGCATTGGTCATATACATAATTGCTAATAAGAAACTTATTAGCAATAAATTTCCAATTTCCAATTTCCAATTTCCAAATAAATTCCAATACCTAAATTCAAAACGCTTCACATTTTGAGCATTCGAATTTTGTGTTTGTTTGTGATTTGTGATTTGTGATTTGGTAATTAGTGAGAGCAGAATAGCCATTGTTAGAAGTACAAAGGGTATATCTAAGACATGTCCATGCAAATCAGATACAACAAATGAATAGATAGGGAATTCATGGATTGTATTATGAATAAACCTGGTTGCATTTGGATACCAATAGGCGTTTGGAAATGCTTCAAGAGCAAGAGGAAGTTGCCAAAATGGAACAGGACTCTCGTTTACATACGGTCTAAAAAATGTATAGACTGTGTGAAGGTTACCGGCAAAAGAAATAAGAAAAGCAGTAAGTAGTCCGGAAAAAATAACTTGTACTACTTCTCTTCTATCCTTGGTTTTTACCATCTGGCTGGTCGTAGTAGGCGTTTTTCGGGAAGGGTCGGTCCTCTGCCTGCTTTTTAAAAGATTTACTAAGTTAGCTCCGATAGAGAAAGAGCAAGTAAACGTAAATGCAAAAATAGTTGCTAGCATTAAATTATATGTAATGTTAGATGGGATCATTGAAGCTTTTGTTAAAACTGCAGTGACAAGGTGACCAAAATAATAATAGTTAATAGAAAAAGGGGTAAACCACATATCGGCAGGAGGGAAATAACTGCTTCGTAAAATTGAATTTACAAATCCATAATCCATATATTTTTCAAGTCCATGAATATCTGGCTGAAAACTGCGAATATAAGACCAGAAAACAATACCAGCTAAAAACAATATTTCTTCAAATAAGTATATTTTCCAATGTTGCTTTACCGAGTCAATATGCCTAAAGTACGTAGTAGTAAAAAAAATAATGAGCGTAAATAATATAAGTAAACCGTAAATTGTTGTTTGGTTAAAAGGGAAAATTTTTACAATGCCAACAAGAAAGACGCCATAGCTAAGAATTGCTATACCAAGAATTTTTGCAAAGATATATCCTCGATCAAAAAAAGAAGAAAAAAGAGTTACGGTTATTGGAAGGAATGCAGTCCCAATTAAAAGTAATAGTAACCACCATTGTATTATAAAGGTAACGTCAGTTAGATTCATATGTTATCAAGAATAGAAGAAAGTTTTGTAATACCAAATAAGTTTCTTTTTAATAAACCTTTATATGTTTTATTAAGCCAAAAGCATATGATTGTAGGATTTTTGGAAATCAAAAATTCAAGAAGTCTTAGATCATCATCAACATAGCGATGAATATGTAGTTTTTTTACTATCTTATCCTTAAAAAGATGTGGTTGTTCATTTTCAAAATTAAAGAATACTCCGTCAAATACATTATCAAATTGGTGTTTTTTAATGAGATGTTGTGTTGCATTCTTGAGAAAGTCGAAGCGACTTGAGATAAGATAATGTTTATGTTGTTTATTCTGAACAAGTTTTTTTATGGTCTTAATATTTTCCTCGATTGGGGGTCGAAGAAGTGGATGGTGTGTAAAGCGTCGAAAAATTTGTTCTGGTTTGGAGGGAATTCGGTAAGATAATTTTCCGCTTGCCCTTTTTTTATATAATCTATCAATAACTGCGTCTGGTATAAACGGAGGATAATCAATAAATATTTTGTCAAAATCAAATCCAAGATTCATATGTTAGCAACTAGCCACGAGCAATTAGTTTAGAAAAAACGTTTTAAGAGATTTAATACTTGAAAATTCCAGCCAACTCTATGTCCTGTTCCTACTTTTCCTAAAAACTCTTTTCTGTGGGATTTGTACCAATTGTAACTTTCGATTAAAAGTTCTGCATTTGATTTTTTTGCACGCCAACCTAAATATTTTTCTGCCTTTTCTGTGGATACGTATGATGGAACAGAAATTGTTTTGTAATGCCATGCAGCAATTGGAGAGAGTGAAAGCGATTCTAAAATTCCTAAAACAATTTGGGAGGGAAGTACTGGAAAACCAGTTATTCGAGCAGAAGATCTTGCGTGTTTAATTACAGCACCCAAGTCTTCTTTCCAAGTGCCAAATTTTTTTGCCCCTATATTAAAAATTTGGTTTTTTGTTTTACTTGTCATTGCTTTTTCTATCGCATCAACAACATCAGAAACAGCCAAAAGTTGATAAAGATTATTTCCGTTTCCTAGAATAAATACTCGTTTCTCACTATATATTGCTTCAAACCATAACTCAAAAACACCGAGGCGTTCTGGTCCGAGAAATGTTTTTGGACGAATAATATTTATTGCAATTCCTTTTTTCATATATTCTTTGCATAGGTTTTCACCTTTAATTTTTGACTGTCCATAGTAGCCAATTGGATCAAGTGGCGATCTTTCGATTTCTGGTAAGTGCTTTGGTACACCATATACGGCAGTTGAAGAAATAAAAACGAGGCGTTTTACTTTTTGTTTTAAAGCTTCTTGTAGAACGTTTCTTGTTCCATCAATGTTAATACTAAAAATAACATCTTTTGTTCGTTGAATTGGTAGTGCAGCAGCAGCATGGACAACAAAATGTTGATTATTAACTGCAAGATTAACATCTTTTACATTTCGTATATCTCCTGTAATTGTGGTAACTTTTCCAAGTAAATCTTTTGCATCAAGAGTAGCAAGATCAAAAAGGGTTACGTTGTATCCATCTTTTAATAGTCTTCTTGCTAGATGAACGCCAAGAAATCCACATCCTCCTGTAATAAGAACATTTTTTATCATGAGACTTATTCTACTATTTCACCTATTTGAAAGGCAATGGTGTTGTTAGGATAGAAAATTACTTCCTTTGTAATAAAGTGAAAGCGAGAATTTTGAGAAAGATAGCGAGGAGTAACTGCAAAAAGTTGTTTGTGTGTGGGATTATAGAGCGTATCTGGGGTACCAATTTTACAATAATGACATTGATTGCGTGTATAAAATTTGAAAAAAATTTCTGGAGCATTAAATTCAGGTGACATAATATACGCATCATATCTATCTTGTTGTTTTAAAAAATATGCAGTTATATCTTTTGCGCCATATTGCCATCCCCAAAAATCTGAAGAGTATAAAGGGTACTTTACAAAATAAAGATTGAGGAATCGAGTGAGGGAAAAAGTTATAATACCAAAAACAACTATTGCAAAAAGAAAAGAAAAATAATTCTTCTTCACAGTCTTAAATAACCCAAAAAACTTCAATAGATAGTATAGGCCGACTGCAGATAAAATTTGGAAGGGTATAACACCAATAATGGATCGTGTTGCTTGGGCATTTTTATCCAGTGTAAACATGCTTCCCAGTGGATAAAGTAACAGCCATACGGTAAGAAGTAAGAATATCTTTCTGTCCAGCGTTTTAAAACAATACCATATACCAAGAAGAAGTAGAGGTAATTGAAAGATATACAGTTGCCCAATACCTCGTATAGAATGCCTTGAAATAAACTGTCCTGGCATATCGATATCTCCTTTAAGAAAAAGGAAATCTAAAGAAAAATGACTAAGGTAGTTATTGAAAATGTGTCCAAGAATACTTTCGTCTTTTGGTTGATTGGTAAAAATACTTACTTGTTTCCATCGGTTAGTCCCAACTGGGGATACCATGTGTTGTAAGAATGGAATAAGAAAAAGTATGGTAATTGCGATTGCTATGGCAGTTTTTTGTTTAAATCGGAAGAAAAATTTATAGTATAGGAAAAAAATACATATACAATAAAGAGGGATAAAAAGTCTTGCAGGAAAATAGCTATAGATTGCAAATATGAAACAAATTGTAGAAACAAAAAGAAATTTTGGTATTTCTTGCGCTTTTAAAAAAAAGTAAAGTCCGCTCGTTGTAAAAAAAACAAATGGCATGAGCTCAAAAGCAACGCGACTAAAATGAATATGCCAGGGAGAAATGGCAAGAAAGAATGCAGTAAAAAACGCAATTGTTGAATTTTTAGATAACTCTTTTGTTAGGAGATACAAAGATATAATTGTAAGTGTTCCATATATAACGGATGTAAGACGAACAGTAGATTCATTTAATCCAAAGAAATAAATAAAAGGAACCGTTGTATAGATTTGGATAGGACTTTTATATTCTCCAAACGCCTGAAAAAATAATGGAAGAAAAACACCATGTTCATCAGTGCCGTTTGTAAGTATTGTATATGCGTTGTAGCCAATAGATGCTTCATCAGCAAAAAATCCAGCAGGAATACTAGTAAGTTTATAGGTACGTAGTAGAATGCCAAGAAATAGGAGGCAAAAAAATAATAGAAAATATATTGATTGATTATTCTTCACGTTTAAAAATAAGTATTTTGGGGTGGTCATAAACAGTAAATGATTCATCAGCTGATGAATCATTAATTTCCAATTTCCAATTTCCAATTTCCAATTTCGGATAAAGGGTAAATTCTGCGGTTTTTGTAAAACCAAGCGATCCATCAAAAAGTTTTGTATAGTACTGGGAAGTTTGAGGATAACATCTTTCATTTGGTAATATTTGACAATTTGTTAAACGCATAAGCGGTGTGTAAAGCCGATTTGATGCAATGATAATATAATCAGCTTGTGACACTTGTGTATTTAGCGTACTCCATTTTTGTGTTGTGTCTGGATCATAGAGTTGTAAAACTATCGTGTTGTAGCTTTGTTGACCAAAAAGTGGTAGAGCATCGTCCCAGTGTTCAATTGCAATCGTTGCACCAGAAGGAATATTTTGATTAATCCATTCCGATGCTATAACGCGGGTGTTAGGTTTTGTATAAATATGAAGAAACATTAGAGGCCAAAATAGCAGAAGAACAATTCCTCCAGTCATCCCGACTAAGCGGAGCGCATGGATGGACTTGAGATTGCTTCGTTGCACCCGCAATGACAAATGATAAATAAAAACTGCGGAAAAGAGACAAAGGAGTGGGTAGATTGGGAGTAGGTAGCGCATAAAGCCAATTGCAAAGTTGCCAACCACAAGAAAATATACCCAGAAGAAGACAGTGACAATAAGTTCTTGTGCCCACTTTTTGTCCACCTCGGAGGAGTCGAAAGTCTGATGTTTTTGCCACCATCCGAGGTGTTTCTTCATTAGGCGAAAACTAACGTATAGAGTTCCAAAAAAAGAAAAAGTTGCAAGTAATGGTCCAAGGCCCCAGAGGAAAATATTCCTTAGTTCATACCAATACGGAATTTTGCCAACGTACTGGAGTGTATAAGGAAACGTAAATGCATCGCGGGTCATGGCTTTCTGCTGCATGTTTTGTTTCCAAAATTCTTGAAAATCAATAAACGCATATGGCTCGACAAGTGCAAACGTTGCTAAAGCTGTAGTGACAATAATAACACCATCTATAGATAATCTTTTTATAAAAATCGGTACATGGGGAAACCATACATGTGGGTGGTGGGGTTGTTTAAGAAAAATAAGTAAAAAATCAATGGCAATAGCAACGCCAATTGAAGAAAGTAATACAAGTGCACTTGTTTTTGTTCCAAGAGAGAGCCCAAAGAAAATACCTACCAATAAGGCGTTTTTACGCGTTGGGTGTTCATAGAGCTTTATTAATTGATAGAGTGTTAGTAAAACAAAAAATGTTAGTGGCGTATCAACTGCATAAAAATGAGAAAGTTGTATTGGTAAAACGCTTACTGCATACAAGAATGCAGCAAGTATGCCAACAGATTGGTTAAAGAGTTTTTTCGCAAGAAAGAAAAGAACAACAAGGGTTCCAATATCAAAAATTGCAGACAGAAATCTTCCAAGAAGATTTATCTTGTCATAAGCAGCAAATACGGGGTCACCTATACTGGCAATATTTCCAGCTATCTTTAATAAATAGATTGGAAAACTTCCATATGCAAAGAAGTGAGGATTCCATGAGCTTTGAGAAGAAAGAAATTTAGAAATAGTTTGAGGAAATTCAAGCGGCGTTGTAAACATGATAATTGCTCTCTCATCAGGATGAAGGTGGTAACCCTGATCCCAGTTAATGCCATAGAGTCTAAATGAAGCTCCAATCAGAATAATAAAAAACAGAAAAATCTTTATTTTATTGTCCTTCAAAAATTTTTGCATATTCGTTTTTTGTTAGCATACGCGTTTTCTCAAAAACGCGAATTACGGGGTGGTCAAATACACTCCAGGTTTCTTCTGCTTTTTCGTCGGGAAACTCAAGAGAAAATTTTCCCAGCGACAGCGTAGGATACTGGTGAAATTCTTTTATTTCTTCAAAGCCAAACTTTTCTGCAAAAAGCATATCATAAAAGTGAGCAGTTTTTGGAAACTGTTTTCTTGCCCGTTGATGATTAAAAAACACGCGTCTGCTTTGCACCAAAAAATAATCAGCCTGCTCTAAGCCCTCTGCAATTCTTAGTCTGCTTAGTGGATCTTCCTCAAAAGTGTAAAAATCAAATCCAACTCTTTTAAAGTCTCCGTCTATTGGAATGTCAACCATATTCCCTCCTTCTATAAGTATCATTGATTGGGAAGGCGTATTGGTTACAAGCCATTTTGAAGCAGTGAGCCGAACATCAGGTTTTGTATAGATGGTAAAAAAGGCACCTGCCCAAAATGATGTTGTCACAACCAGTATGCAGGTAAGTATATAAGAAACAAGTTTTTGTTTTTTGGCAATTTCCGAAACAAGAAAAGCAGAGAAGATTGCAAAAAATGGAAATGTTGGCGCGATAAATCTGGTCCATTTTGCAAAAAGAAACGCGTTTGGAATAAAAAGAGAGAGGAATGCAAGAATAAGAATAAAATGAGTTCCGCGTTGATCCACCTCCGAGGAGCCCATTCCAACATCACCAAGGCTTCGCTGGACGAGCCGGTCATCTCGGAGGTGCAGGAACCGCCCGAGGTGAAGAAAAGATACGAAAAATCCTAATATTCCTGCTGCAAGAAGGGATAGGCCTAAAGTGTAGGGAAAAATTTTTTCTAACTGAAAAAAAATTGGTATTGTGTTGATGAACTGTCTTGTGTAGAAAACTGGAATTTTTCCTGCTGCTAAGTTTCCTTCATAATGTAGATTACCCCAAAAAGCAGGAAAATCAAGAAAGACAAAAGGTGCGACAATAGCAAGTGTGCTAAAAATAAAGATTATACTTGTGATGGTAAAACCAACAACACGTAACGGTTTTTTAAAAGACTGTAGAATAATCCCTGTTATAAATGGTAGTAAAAAAACAAGAGCACTTATTTTTACACCAAGCGCAAATCCTAAAAACAGAGAAGAAAAAAATATGTGACGTTTCTTCCCGTATTGTAAAAAAGAAAGCAGAAAAAAAAGTGATGCAAAGAGAAAAAAAATGAGATTTGATTCAGGGGTTGTGAAATGAGCCTGTTGGATAAGACCTGGTGTTACAGCAACAAGGAAAGCTGCAAGAAGAGAAAACGGTTTATCTAAAAAGAAACGGCTTATTTTATAAACGATTAGAATAGTTAGTGTTGAAAAAAAAGCGGAGTAGAAACGGCCAAGGAGGAAAATATTGACCATTGACCATTGATCATTGATCATTGAGAGAAATGCTTCTGTGAAATAAATAAGGTAGATAGTAACTGTGCCATAGGAAAAAAAGTGCGGGTGCATTTGATTGGGAAAGGATAGTTGATTAACTGATGCAAAAATATGGTGTTCATCCGGGTGGGCAAACAATCCATCTCCCCAGTCGAGTTTATAGAAACGAAAAAATCCGCCTAGTATTATAATTAAGGTAAGTAATAAGAATGTTTTATTCTTTAGAAGAAATTGTTTCATTGTTAGATTGTTGGAGCAATGAAGTAATAGAGTAATTCAACCATTGTCGATTAGTCTTGCTACTTTTTCTCCAAGCTCAACAGCGTAGTTGGTTCCTCGGTCCCATGGATAGACTTGTTGTATATTGGCAAGATAGATATTTTTTAATGGTGTTTCAAATGGAGGAAGAATTTTTGAATAGTGAAGAGGAATAATCGGTTGTGCAAAAGGGACAGTAAACAATGTGTAATCAATAATATGTTGTTTATAGTGAGTATTAATTTTTTTAAGGAAGGGATCATATACGTCTAAAAGTTCGCGAGAAGTCATTTTCATATAGGGATGATTGGAAGGAAGATAATTTCCAAGATAAACAATATGTTCATTGTTGTAATATTTTTTATCCATAAAATTTGTATGCTCGACTATTGCCATAACAGGAGAATTTTTATCGCAAACACTAAGCCAATAGGTGTTATCTTTAAGAAAAGGTTCTTTTAATTGTAAGACAAGATTTATAGCGCCCAAGCCTTTTAGTTGATATAACTTTTTTTTATAATCTTCTGGGAGTTGTGGGGCGATTTTGAGAAAAAAGAAAGAAGGTAAAGTTACGATAACTTTATCAAACGAATCCATTGATGATTGACCATTGATGATTGACCATTTTACTAAAACACGTTCATCGCTTGTAATCTCTTTTACTTCTGTATTTAATAAAACTTTTCCGCCTTGTTCTTCAATTTTTTTAACCAAGGCGTTTGCGAAGGATAAAAACCCACCTTCTGGATACGCAAGTTTTGAGGTACGTTTTTTAATTCTCGCCCAAAACCAAGCAAGAGAAATTTCATCCATATATTCACCAAATTTATTATGCAACTGTGGTTCCCACAGCATTGTATATGCAGTTTTTCCCATTGCTTTGGGTAAGAAATCAACTGCTCTTACCCCTTCAAGCGATTGCCAAAATGGGTTATAGCGAAGCATGCCAAGAGTTGCTGCCATGCGGAGGCGTTGGAGTAGAGTAAGTTTTGGAAAGGTAAGAACGCGAAATGGATCATCTAATTGGTATGATACGTTTTCAAGAAATACAGAAGTTTTAGGACGTTTTATATGTACCTTGTGATCTATGTTTGTAGCAAGGTTTAACACCGAATAGTCATTTATAAACCAATGATGGTAGTGTTTTTCTAGAGACCATTGCCATTTTTTTTTAGTAAAGCCAACCGCAAGGCCTCCAGGATTGTTATCTTTTTCAAAAATGACAACATCGTGCTTTTGTTGGCTTAGGTGATATGCTGCAGATAATCCTGTAAATCCACCCCCAATTATTCCTATTTTCATAAACCTCCTCCGCGGAGAAATCGGAGCAAGAAGAGACCTGTTGTTATTATGGTAAAAGCAACAATAGCAATAGGGATAAAAGAAGAACTTCCTGGAGCCTCAATTGGTAGAAGGACTATTGTTGGTGTCGGTATAGGTTTAGTAAGAGTAGGCGTTGGTACAAATGTTGGTGTTGGTGTAATAGTTATTACTGCTGTTGGAAGGGGTGTTGGAGTTGTTGTGATAGCTATAGTTGGTGCAAGTGTTGCCGAAGGTGTCGCTGACTGTCCGACTTGTGTGCCCTGTGCGTACACGGTAAATGGTTGCGTTATTGTTTTTAGAATACCGAATTGATCCCTTGCTTTAATAGTAATCGTGTGTTCTCCAGGCGTTAGTGGAGATTGAGGACGAAAAATCCATGTACCATTATTACTTGTTTTCACTTTCGTTTTTATTTGTTCGTCGGAATGAATTTCAATTTCTATTTCGGTACTTGGTGATGCAGTCCCTCGAAAAACTGGTCTCTGGTCAGTAAATGACTCATTCTTTTTTGGAGCGACAAGTTGTGGAGTTTGTGCCGCTGAAGAACTGGCGGAAAAAAAAGGAAAGCCTAGAGTTCCAGATGGTGTGGCAACAGGAGTTATATCTATCGTAAAATCATATGTTTTAGAAAGAATAATAGTAGGTACAGGTGTTACCTGGTTACTAGAAAGATTAACATGCGATTGAGTAAGTGGACCAACAACAAGCATAGTTAAAGGTATTGTTTGTGCGAAAGAGACAAATGAGGATACGTCTTGGGTCCGCATAGTACTAAGTATTAGGCTATAGCTACCATCAGATTTTACTTTTGTTGATAATGTTTGTGCGTTTGGGCTTGCAATGTACACAATTGCTTCTTTTGCTGTGTTGTCTGGAAAAATAATTTTTCCATTCATGAGCACTTCTTGTAAAGGCAGTTCTTCAATATTTGGCCCTGTTGCAACAGAGAAAGGTTTTGTTTCATCTAAAAATGTTGTCGTACCACTAATAATGCTAAACAAATATGTTGTTGACGGAGAAAGATTATTGATAGTAATTGTATGAAGCAACCGAGGTTTTACCATATTGGTTGGTTTATCTTCGTCATCAATTACGGTATTTTCCATTTTTTCATTTTGTCCATATGCTATTGATCCTAATAATTCAGTGTCAGTTATGTAAGATACAGTAAAAGAAGTATCGGTAATATTTGTTATGCGTATATTTTTAGGAGTTTCCGAAGGTGCTGCTGTCCCAATAAAAGGAACGCCTTTTTTTGTAAAAAGGGTTGTTATTGCAATACCAAATAGAATAACAGTGATTCCAAGAAGAGTAGGTATCCGTTTTTGCCAAATAGTTATTTTCATGGTGTTATTGTTGCTGAAGGCGTGCTTGTTGGCTCAATGAGTGTTGTAGGAGAAGGTATTATTGTAGGCGTTTCTAATACTGCAGAGGTTGTTGCTTGTGGTGTAGGACTAATATTTCTTTCAAATACAGGTGAGGTTTTTTCTCGGCTTTTTAATCCATTGATTGTTTCTGTATCAAATCTGGGAGTAATTGGTGCAATTTGAATGCTTGTTGCTTCAGGTATTGTTGAAGTTATGGCACTGTGATAAATATTAAAGCCCATCCAAACTATAACAAGAATGAAACCAGATACAACAATAAATAAAAGATCTCTTTTTTTCATTATGGTTTAAAGTATGTTTTGCCTCTTAAGCTTAGCTGCAGGGTATTTTTTGTTTTATCTTTTGTTAGAGAGATACTTTCAATTGAGACTACGCGATCAAATCCAATAAGGGAGGAAAGAAATTTTGTGAGGCTATCCTGTTGTCCTTCTACATCAAGGGTAAATCCAAAAGAACTATAATCTTTGGAAGCAGTAGGTGTTTTTGATAGTTCGACTTGGAATATTTGCAGTCTTCCAATAGCAACATTATTTTTCTGCGCAACTCCTTGTAGCTGTGCTGCAAAAAGAGGAACATGAGGTTTTTCGGGTACTGCTTTGAGAATATCTGGAATACTGCCTTTTATTGATTCAAATTGGACTTGTAATGCTGCAAGGCTATTTATTTTTTCTTGAAGTTTCTTATCAACAAACTGACTATCTGAGAGCTGTTTTTGTAGATTAACAATTGTTGATACAGTAGGATTAATAGCAAATATACCAAAAAAAGACAGCGTCAAAAGTGTTAAAGCAAGTGTGGAAAACTTTTGCGTTTTTTCCTCTTTAAAAATAGGAGCAAAATTTTTATATAAATCCTTTAATTGTTTATTTGTTTTTTGTTCCATATATCTATTCTTTCTTCGCGATAGATCTTTTCATCGTAGCAGTAATGCTAACAACAATTGTTGCACTTGTTGTTTTATTTTCAATTTTATCTAAACTTACTGATTCGATTTTAGGATTTTCTCTTAAACTTTTTATAAAGCTTGTAAGTGTAGCAACAGATTGGAGGCTTGCATCAATTCTTATTTGATTCTCGGACAAAAAAAGATTGTTAAATACCAAATCGGTAGCAGAAAAATGGACAATCTCATTATAGAGAGCAACGGTTTCTTTTCCGGCTTTGCTAAATTCGGCGCTTACAGTAAGTCGTTCTTGAAGATTACGGAATGTATCCTCACTATTTTTAAGTAACTTTACCAATGCTTGTTTTTGTTTGATTTTGTCATGAAGCTCAATAAGTTGACGATCAAGTGAAAAACGATAGAGAAACGCAGTAAGGGCAATTGTTTCAGTAAGAATAACCACGACACGTCCAATGGTAAGCGCCCATTTCGTAAGCCGTTCGATAAGGTTTTTCTTCCTTCCTTTAAAAAGGTTGATTGCGGGTTTTATTGAAGCCATGATCTTATTCTAGTCTAGGAGAATTTGAGGAGTTTGTCAAAGCTATAAACGAAAAGAAAAGATTATGTAATTGTTTTAAACTGAAAAACTTTTATTTCTTCTTTTTTGCAGCTTTTTTTGGCTTTTGTGGAGTTTTTCGTGATGTTTTTGTTTCGTTGGTAGATTTTTTAGTCGGAGATGCAAGGAGTCTTGCAAGTGCAGATTTAATACGAGCTGCTTTGTTTTTATGAATAATATGTTTTTTTGCAGCTTTATCTGCAATTTTACTTGCTTCTTTTACTGTTTTATCTGAGGGAGTTTTTTTTGCTTTTTTTAACACACGACTAAGAAGCGCTTTTAACACTCCATTGTGCTGAGTTAATTTTTTATCTTTCCGCAGCTTTTTTTTGGCGGATTTGATCACTGGCATGGACGCATTTTAGCATGCTATACTGTAAAAAACAATATGAAACGTAGTTTTTTACAAAAAAGCTTATCACTTCTTTTACAACAGCAGACAAATATTCTTTCCGCAGCCTTTGTTATTATGGGAACAGTTTTTATATCTCAGATACTTGGGCTTATACGACAGCGTTTACTTGTTTCGATTTTTGGCGCATCAAATACTCTTGGTGTATATCTAACAGCTAATAGATTTCCTGATCTTTTGTTTCAACTTATTATTGCTGGGGCACTTTCTTCAGCATTCATTCCCGTATTTTCTGATTATCTAGCAAAAAATCGTGAACAAGATGCTCATAAAATGGCATCAACACTTCTTGCTTTTGGGTGTGTTATTTTTTCCCTTTTTGCTATTTTTCTTTTCGTTTTTGCCCCTTTCTTCTTAAGTCTTTTTAATATTGGCGGGAAATATTCACTTGACCAGATGATGCTTATGGTCAATCTAACTCGTATCATTCTTATTGCTCAGTTCTTTTTTATTGCTGCCACGTTTTTTTCCGCATTATTGCAGTCGTACAACCATTTTTTTATCCCTGGCCTTGCAGCTGCAACTTATAACTTGGGTATTATTATCGGAATTCTTGTTTTTTCTTCTCGTTTTGGGATTTATGCACCTGCATATGGATGTATTTTGGGGGGATGTTTTTTTATTCTTGTGCAGCTTCCGATGATAAAAAAAATTGGTTTTCACTTTACTCCATCTTTTCATCTAAAAGTATCAGGGGTAGTAGATGTAATAAAGCTTATGTGGCCAAGGACCCTTTCTAATGGCGTTTTCCAAGTGGGTACATTTGCGATCGCAGCGCTTATTTCGTTTCTATCAGATCCAGGACGAAACTATACAATTTTTGATTATGCCCAAACATTAGCATTTGCTCCAGTTAGTCTTGTTGGACAAACAATTGCACAAGCTGCGCTTCCTGTTCTCTCGCGAGAAAAAGAGCATTTAGCAGAGTTTAAGACAACATTTCTAACAAGTTTTACTCAGGTTTTGTATCTAGTTTTGCCTATTTCGGTGTTATTGTTAGTTTTGCGTATTCCTGTTGTTCGTTTGGTATTTGGTGCAGGACAATTTGATTGGGATGCAACTGTTCTGACTGGAAGAACACTTGCATTTTTATCACTTTCTATTTTTGCGCAGGCATTGGTTGCACTCGTTTCTCGAGGATTTTATGCTTTGCATGATACGAAGATTCCGCTTGCTGTTGGTACAGTAACAACAACACTCATGGTTGTATTGGGAACACTTTTTGTTTTGAAATTTAAATTAGGTGTTGAAAGTATTGCTGTTGCATATTCATTTGCCTCCATTTGTAATGTAGTAGTTTTGTTTTTTCTTCTTGATCGAAAAGTTGGCGGATTCGACAAAAAAGCACTTCTTATTAGATTGACAAAAATTTTTGTTGCAACTGCGTTTACTGGTTTTGCACTTTATGTGCCAATAAAACTTTTGGATCAACTCGTCTTTGATACAACAAGAACAATAAATCTGCTTTTGCTTACAGGGATTTCAAGTGCAATTGGTTTTTCTATTTACCTTTTTTTGACCTGGCTTCTTAATGTTAAAGAAGCGATGATTTTTGTACTTCTTTTTAAGAGGCTTGGAAATTGGAGAGAAATCTTAGGAAAAAGCGATGAGGTTATCGACAGTACTCGTTTTAACCAGTAAATTTTTAATTGTCAGAATTGTGTCAAGCACTGAGTATCACATAGATAGTAATTTGGCTTAGTATACTACTATAAATACTTATTGATAAATTGTATCAATAAAGTCCTTACCAGCTTTTATGCCAGTAACAGCAGAAGTAAGAACCGTTCCCCTTGTTGAGACTTCGTTTGTCCGTTTTACTCCTGATGAGATACCACGAGTTCGTCAAAAGGAATCAATGAGCGCCCAAACAGTAAGAGAAGGTTTCACTCCACAGGGTTTTGCGTTTCCTGGTGAAGTTGGTAACCCATGGCCATTGTTTCAAAATCTAAGTCCATATAATGGGCGTTCAAATGAAGTGGCTGTTGTAACTCTAGACACATCTGATCGTTATTTACCAGACCCGCATAGAGTTCCTGCTAAAGAGGGCGCTGCTGTTATGGGAACAATTGGGAATATTGTTCAATTTCTTGAAGAAGAACTACCAAGTCATTCTGTCTATGTGGGGTATAATTGGTCGCCTCGTGCGTACGGAGTGGAGGAATATAAAGGTGGCTATGCATCATTAACATCTAAGTTTCATGTCCATGTATGGAATTTAGCAGATGCTCCAGAAATGGTCTCAATAAATCATGAAAAGATTTCTGATGGAGCGCGTTGGGCTATTCAGGGGGATAAATATAAACGTGCGGTTGCAGACCTACTATTAATGCCCTTAGTAGCACATCATGGAGCAAATCTTATTGATCAATCAAGTTTAAGAGTAGACGAGAGGGGCGTAGTTGCCAAATTAAACTATGCTCGTTTAAGTGATGCAATGAAAGATCCAGAGTTTTTTGCATTTCTTCAATCATTTGATGCTGATTTTGATCGAGCAGCTCGTGATGTTACAGAAGCGACAACGCTTACAGAGTTTGAGGAACTAGATAATGCAATGCAATATGCTTTTGAGCATGGAACAGATGGTATTTTTCCCATGCTAGAGCAAGATCCAGTCCTGCGCCCCTTAAGTGAACGTACAAAAAAACTTGAGGAATTAAGAGAAAAAGGATATCCCGTTGAGTTCGTGGATTTTCTTAAAGGAGTAAATCCTTTTTTAAAAAATAGAGATAAAGTTAAAGAGAGTTCTTGGATAAGAAAGGGTTTGGCGTATGCGTTTGTTGCTTCAGAAGATTTAGGAACAGGTCAAGTGGAAATTCGTATAAGTCCAGGAATTTTTGTTGGAGATCGCGGTGGTCCAGTTGAAACAAGAGGTATCGCAATAAAAAGAAAAGAAGTAGCAGAGGCAACTCCAGAAGAAATTCAACAGAGAAAAGCAAATCTCGCCAAATTAAAAGAATATATGGCTAAAGCAGCATAATTTTATTTGCTTTTCCTTTCTATCCCCTTTATACTCTTTTCACTCTATGACACAAAATATTCGCAATTTTGCCATTATTGCCCATGTTGATCATGGAAAATCAACATTATCTGATCGGCTTTTGGAAGTAACACGAACTATCCCAAAAGAAAAAATGCGCGAGCAATTTTTAGACCAAAATCCTATTAGCCGCGAACGCGGTATTACTATCAAATTGGCCCCTGTCCGGATGAACTATACGTTACCCTTCGGCTTCGCTCAGGGCGGGGACGCTGTACCCTATACGCTGAATCTGATTGATACTCCTGGTCACGTTGATTTTTCGTATGAAGTTTCACGGACTCTTGCTGCATGCGAAGGTGTTGTATTGCTTGTGGATGCAACACAGGGTATCCAAGCTCAAACAGTCGCACATTACATGACAGCAAAAAAAGAGGGTTTGGTTGTTATTCCAGTACTTAACAAAATTGATCTTCCGAATGCACAAGTAGATGTTGTTATTAAAGCCATGGAGGAAATGTTTCTCTTTAAAAGAGATGAGATTCTTTTTGTTTCTGCAAAAACCGGACAAGGAGTTGAAGAGCTTCTAAAAACAATTGTGCAAAAAATTCCATCCCCAAAAGCAGAAAAATATCCATACCTTCGAGCGCTTGTGTTTGATGCAGTGTATGATGAACATCGAGGAGTTGTCGCATTTGTTCGCGTTTTTGATGGGGAGTTGAAAAAAGGAGAGATAATTGAGCTATTTCAAACAAAAGCAAAAGCCGTAATAACAGAAGTTGGTTACTTCTCTCCACACCTGATAGCAAAAGAAGCGTTAAAAGAGGGTGAAATTGGATATGTTGTCACAGGTATTAAGGATATCCGACTATGTAATGTCGGCGATACAATTACAAAAGTAGAAAAAATACAAAATGGGCAATTTGCTCCGTTACCCGGATATAACAAGCCAAAGCCAATGGTTTTTTTTGGTGTCTACCCAAGATCAACTGCGGACTTTATCGCACTTAAAGAAGCACTCGCAAAATTTTCACTTATTGATTCCGCTTTGACATTTCAAGCAGAACATTCCTCATTTTTTGGTAATGGATTTCGGGTTGGTTTTTTAGGACTTTTACACGCAGAGATTATTAAAGAGAGAATTAGACGAGAAGCACATATTGAGCCATTATTTACAACACCGCATGTTTTATACCAGAAGGAAGATGATGGTACTATTGCAGAGCCTTTTATGCGGTTAATCATATATGTGCCAAATAGTTTTGTTGGAAGTATTATGACAATTGCCCAAAAGCGAAAAGGAACATTGCTTGACATGTCATACCATGGATCAACTGCAGTATTTGTATATGAAATGCCATATAGCATGCTTGTTCGAGGATTAACTTCTGAAATAAAAAGTGTCTCTTCGGGATTTGCCAGTATTGATTATGAAATTATTGGGTATCGCAAAGCTAATCTTGTGCAACTTGAAATTCGGGTAAACGAGACATCAATCGATGTGCTTTCAGAGCTTGTGTATAGAGATGAGGGAATGCGTTATGCTCGAGAAAAAACAGAAAAGCTAAAGGAAGCGCTTTCTAAGCAGCAATTTCGGCAAGTAATTCATGGTGTTATTGAGGGAACAATTGTTGCACGAGAAGAAATCTCGCCATTTAGAAAAGATGTATTAAAAAAGATGTCTGGGGGAGACAGAACCCGTAAGGATAAGCTGCTTGAAGCACAGAAAAAAGGAAAATCACGACTTTTTGTTAATGCAAAAGTAGATATTCCTCAGGAAGCACTCTATTCGTTTGTAGATCAAAAATAACTGCTGTCGTTTAGAAAACGAAGAAGAGAATTGTACCAATAAGTATAAGCACTGCGCCAATTCCCCCAATGCCTAAGATTGTATCTCCTGGGCCAGGCGGTGTTGTAAATACCTTTTGAGGCAATGGTGTCGGTGTGTTAGGAGGAGCATTAGCAATAAGGGTTGGGGAAGGTGTCTCTGGGTTTTGCGTAACTGTTATTGTTTGTGTGCAGGAAGTTGTACCTGTCGTACTTAAGCCATTTTTATTATCTGTGAATATTACTTTTGCTGGATAGGTACCAGGATTCATATACGTATGGGCTTTTGCAACGCTTACTGTTCTTGTTCCAATATTACCCCCTGTTGTAATATCTTCTACTGGTCCATCGCCATAATCAAAAGTTACTTTATTAATTGTGCCTGTTGTATCTGGATCATTGCCGTTTGCAGTAAAGGTAATCGAGAAAGGTGCAGTTCCAGTGGTAACTCGATCAACATTAAGTCCTGTACACACAGGTAATTGATTAGGTAGGGATGTAGGAGAGGGAGTAAGAGTTGGACCACCTGGTGTTACTGTCGGTCCAGTTGGTACTGGGGTATTTGTTGGCGTTGT